>MDTE01201002.1_pt1 | contig 28965 bp, 24 predicted proteins | sample 811231 | NCBI WGS metagenome assembly MDTE01 (sample SAMN05326651, study PRJNA326480) | marine metagenome | isolation source: seawater | place: Indian Ocean: Red Sea | collected 2010 | reverse complement strand
AGCAGATGATTGATACGCTCCGGCTAGTTTTCTGCTTTTAGAATCTGGCATTCATCTACCCCTTTCCTATGGTTTGGTCGGCCATTCTATATTTGGCCAGTCAGAATTAGCAGGCAAGTCTCTTAATGCCTGTCTGTAATTTGTTTGAGCAGAAGTCATGGTGCGATCTGATACTGCCCACCAATCTGTTTCATCTAGTTTACTATTCCTAATAGCTCTCATCTCAGAAGAATCAACAGTTTTTGTGGCAAGTGTAAATGCACTACCGTCATATGTTCCTCCTGGTTCAGCATTTACTCCAGCGGCAATCCATCCGTTTGCTGTAGCCTCTGCACTATCAGCAACCACTACGTTTACTACCGTTCCATTATCTACTATAGCCCATTTTGCCATTTTACACTCCTATTAAAAGTACACAGCCGTCCGTGCCATCACTTCTTGATCCTTGATACTGCCCACCATTTCCACCTATACCATAACCAGATTGTGAACTACTATTGTATGTCGCCGAAAGTTTTCCATGTCCAAAAAGAGTAATGTGGACTGATGAATAGTAAGCTTGCCCTGTTACGCCTCTAAATGCAATTGCACCACCTGACACGGAAGGCGAATACCTTGCAGCTCCTGGAGTACCGCCGCTAGCGGCAGTACCACCTGACATACTGATTGTTTGGCTACCAGCAGTAACTATGGTTGTTCCTCCGGCCGTACCAGGACTTCCACCAGCAGAAACGCCACCACTTCCAATCTGAGTGACTGTTATCGTAGTACCATCCGTAAGGTTGGTAAAGAGTCCTACTCCGTAAGAGTTGCCGCCATGGCCGTTGGCTGTCGCTGTTGCGCTGCCGCCTCCACCTGCAAGATGAACGATAACATTACCATCGCCTTTTTTGACCACGCTTCCTGTTGCAGTAAAGAACTCAATACCACCTCCACCACCAGAACGGCCACTTACATAATCAGAATCGATAAGGTTTGTAACATGAGAATCAATGAGGGCAGTTACATATGCAGAGTCAACTGTTGAAGTAATGGTTGTTGCGATATCTGCTTGATTTGCAAGTTCTATCCAGTTACCACCATGAGCAAAGTATCCTTTACCTGTTGCATGTACATGTGCAAACATTCCATGATATGAGGCTGCGCTAGGTAAATCGACTAGGTTTGAGTAGACATTTGAATATGTAATCTTATTTGATCCAAAATCTATATCATCAAGACCAATTCTTGTTCTTTGTTGTATGTAATTTGAATCAATAAGATTTGCAGTGGTAACTGAATCAAATGCAAGGCCACCACCGTTGATTGCTATTACGGACACAATATCATCACTGTCCGTTGATGTATTTAATGTTATAGAATTACCAGCATTTGATGTAACAAAATCATCTGGTGTTAAAAGAACACCGTTTAGGTATACACTGACTCTATTCGGATTGTATGTTAATGTGTTACCGTATTTGTCTGCACCACTAAAGCCACTTTGTGGCGCAGTTGTCTCATAATGGAATATGTCAAAGGCAAATGCATTCATCTGACTTTGAATATATGATGAGTCAATCATGGCCAATATAGCCGCGGAATCTGTTGTTACGCCTGCTCTCTGTATGATATATGCTGAATCAATCAAGGAGATGATAGAAGCAGAATCAACTAAACTTTGCCTTGCTTGAATGTATGCAGAATCAATTTCCGGTGTTCTAGCCGCAACATATGCAGAGTCGATAAGACTTATGGCATCTGCTGAATCCAAAAACCGTGTGGCCGCTGCAGATGATAGATATGAAGAGTCAATGAAACCTTTGATGTAGCTGGAGTCAATGAAACTTTCAATCTGTGCCTGTGATAAAATTCTACTGTCAAGGTCAGTAAAGTTTCCGTCAAGCTCGTTAAAGGTTAACGCCTGACCTTTAGTGTTTCTTAATGTGATAGTCATTTATTCTCTCCCTATACACTATCATCATGGCTGAATATAGCCGTATCAAAACCAAAGTCACTATCGGGCTCTCCGATAATGCTTGTTGGGTTAGGCGTGACGTGTAGAGATTCCAACAGTTTGTCGGAATCTTGATTTGCACCCTGATTTTGCAGAAAAACATCTGCAATTGATTTTCTGATAACCTCTCCAGTTGTAATAGGCCCATAAAAAGCAATCTTCATCTCAAAACTGAGAGTGTATATAATTGTTCTTCTTTGTTCCAATGACCCTTCGAAATCATCTTGAAACGATACACCACCTATAATGATCGGAATATCCTCTTTAAAACTTGGATAATCATTAGGGAATGGTTTTATCGTTAAAGTATACTGTGGATTAAATGTAGGCAAGATTTGTTCTACTATCTGTAAAGCATCATCTTGGCTTTTAGCATATACATTTAAATCAAAATTTATGCTGTAAGGTACCGGTGAGTAAAATTTCTGCCTTTTCTTGACATCATTTGTAAGAGCTTTGAAGTTACTCAACTTGGTTAACTGTCTTGTATTGTCGTACGAAAACTGTGTTATCTCAAAAGACATACGTGGTAGTTTAATTGCTACCTTGGTATCCGTATACAGGTCTGTGTTCTGTCTAATTCTTTCTAGAAATTTCTTTCTAGGTGCATAGGTTAAAGGAACCTTAAGTTGATTTAACACACCTCCTGACTGATTTTTTCGGATAACATAGATGTTATTAAACAGTCTGCCAAATAGTGAAACAGACTTTCTAATTTTTTCGTGATAAAAATGAGTGCCAAACATTATTGATTCTCCGGATCACCAAACGGATTGTTTTCCGTAAAGTCTAAGAAATCATCCGAGAAATCACTAAATGTTTTATTCTGTTCTGTTTCCGAAATTTTATTATCCTCTGTTACACCTGTTACGGTCAAACCAGTTATATGTGACCGAGTACTATTTATCAAAGTACCCGAATCAATGAATGTATGATATAATCCATCACTTGCACCTACATGGGCAAGGAAGATATACCTAGATGAGTCACCGGCAGAGTCGAGAACAATACTTTGTATCTCGCCAGACATTGTGACACCACCAGCAATTGTCTGAGTTACCGTATCACCTACACGATAATCACTGTCAATCGAGGAACCACCTAGGAAGTGAACAGTTGGCGTGCTGTTATAACCACTACCAGAGCTTGTAAGTGTGATTCCAGATACCACCCCATTCGCAACAGTTGCAGTTGCAGTTGCGCTGTCACCTATTGCCACGTTGTCACTATCGTTCTCTGTAAACGCAATCGTTGGTGTGGTTGTGTAATATGTTCCACCTTGTACCAATGTAAGGGACGACACTGTCGAGCTGTCCATGATAACAGAGGCAGTTGCCTTTTTAGGTGCCAATACCTTGAGACGATACTGATATGAACCAGTCTGTTCAATGTCTTGGATACCAGCAATGCTTGTATCAAAGTCCTCACCAGAGTACTCGAATAGAGTACAACGCATTTTATATACAGGCAGATTTTCAATCTGGTAGAAAGGTTGTTCGTGCTCTACAAACTGAATTTCAAACATCTTGTTTGTCAGTGGTATGTAGATCAAGTCACCTTCTGTCGGTCTGTCGGTTGCAATGTCATTGTCTGGTCTACGAACCTGTGCCGCAAACCGAGTACGTGCAACCACTAGTGTTACCTCATCACGAATCTCTACGCCGAACCGAGTAAATAGGTCTCCCTCTCCGTCAAACCCTTCTATGTTCTCTATGTACATCTCTATCTTATGAGACGTTGGAAATCTAGAGGCCACATCATCACCTAGCAGAACATCCTCATTTACGAGATCTCTAGGTAAGTAGTAAACATCTTGTCCGTAAATCTTTAGAGACTCGATTACGAGGTTCTCATAAAGATCCATTTCCGATCTTACTTTTTCTGAAAAGTAAAGGTTACGAGCCATTATATTATCCTATAAAGAAGTCAGTAGGCATTTCATGTTCAAGTCTGATTGTTTCTCTTAACCTTTCGATCTCTGATGTTCCGTCATCATACAACTGTCGGCCGTTGAAGGTTACACCTCCCGGCAATTGTACACCTTCAAACTTGATTAGGTTCATACCCCACTGTTGCTTGAACAGCGCAGTTGTATATTCTTTTAACCACATATCATTGTATATGGATGTGCTTGTATTCGGATCTATGACAGTATAGACTTCCATTACGAGATATTCACCAGCCTTGATGTCTTGGTCTGCAAAGTCTCCGAATATGTAAAGTCTGTCTTGATGTCTTGACCACTGAACTTGTGGTGTGCCGTTTAACTTCATATCTAGCAAAGATAGATACTGCTGCATTTGCTCATAGTAAGCAAGGTCACCTGCAAAGTTTTGCAGATCGGCTATATCATTTAACATCATCTGATACTTGATGTCAAAGAAGTTAAACGATGAATTAAAAGATGATGCGACAGGGAACAAACGAGATACCGTTAGCACATTACTTGGTATAGGAATGTACTCGTTACTGACATCTGTTCCTGTAACAAGATGTTTTAGATATGTACGAACCGTAGCATCAGAATGGTACTCTTGGTAATACTGTAGGGCTTCATCTACACGGTCTTCGTACTGATCCTCATCTACGTTTATTTCCAGTACAGGGTCACCTAAACGACGTTTGGCGTAATCAATAAGGTCCTGTCTTGATGCTGGATTCGCCATAAATAGTCTCCAAAACTTTAAAAGATTTTGTTACTATTTATATGGTTTTGATATTTTAGGCTGAATCATAAAGGTATATAGATGTAAAAGCATCCGTATTACTATTATAATGCCGACCAGGGGCAAAAGCCGTATTTGTTAAAAATGGAATTGTCCCACCTTGATTATAACCTGTATGTCTTGTACGGCCGAATGAATACGAAGAGCTAGGTCCGTTAACCCAATTTCTCTGACCAGACAGGAATGTACCGTTATCACTGTCTCGATTGTACACATATAAGTTCCCATGTTCAGCGGTACCTAATATTGCAGTGCCATTACCTGGGGTCTCATATATTCCAGATTGAGGCGCACCAATAACAATTACACTGCCATCTGGATTAATTCCAACGGTCTGACCAAACTTTACACCTTGTTTTGCTGTATTAGTGCCTTGTAAAGCTCCTATGTTTTTGTCAGCATTTCCGTTTAGATCTGTCCAATTTTGCCAGTCTCCCCAATAAAGCATTTCATCTACCGACCAAGTACTACCTGTTCTATTACAAACCCAGGCACATCCATGTGCTGTGCTGTTTGTTGACTGATTATAAACAGTCATGGTAGGAGCTCCGGCAATTATGGTTTTACCATCATCGTTAATTGCAACACTCGTGGCAAATGACATGTGCTGCCCCATTGACCATGGTCCACTACCATATGCATTCATTATACGACTTTCTGTGGCATTCAGTAATGTTATAGTCGGTTGTACCGTATCTTCTAAGGTCCATGTGGTATCGTTGGCACTATCTCTTGTGTATATATGAGCCTGGCCCATCTCGCCTGTATATGGGCTTGGCCCTGAAGCACCTTCCTCACCGATAACCATTCGAAGTCCATCCGGTTGCATGGCTATAGAATTACCAAAGGATGTGTTGGTACTGGCACTTGGAGATAAAATAAATTGTCTTTTTGTTAATGTATCAGTTGAAGGATCTCTATAGATGTATTCCGCTGCTCCTTGATTTGATGATCCTCCAGGGTTGTTTCCAGGGTTACATATCACGATATGTGTTCCGCTTGAGTCACACGCAATAGGCGCGTACTGAGTTGTCATGTTTGTCAACTGAGTAGTATAATCATCAGCGAATTTTTTAATGTACCGTGTGTTTGATGCTGCTCCAGAGGTGCCAGGCAGAACTTCAGTAAGAGGTGTGTCACTGTCACTAAATGCAAACATATAAATATTTGGAGGTGAAGTGTTGAGTCCACCTACTGCAAAGACACGGTTACCGCCACCAGTTGCAATAGTCGCTCCTAAAAATTTTTCAGCATTAAAATCAGAATGGCCATTCGCATGATTAGATGCCGGGTTGAAAAAAGCAGAATTGGCTACATACGCATAGTTTCCGTTATTATCTCGTTTTGCTATACCAAACATACCTCTATCTGTTATGGCGTTTGTGATATCCAACATCTCTGGCTTAGCCGCCACAAACACTCCATGGGATCTATCTACAGCTGAATGCTGACCACCAAGAAGACCGGTAGCTGAATTTGTACTACCCATCATCCCCATACTAGTTGAATTAAGATTTAGGTACCCAGCCGCAGCCGTTGTAAAGGATAATGTAAACGTTGATTGCGTAGAGGATATGGCTTGACCATCGGTCACACTAAACGTGACTGTGCCTGTTGTTGTCGTTGCAGATGCCTGATTTTTAGGTGTGATTGTAAATACATTATTTGATTGTGATAAAGTTGCCAATCCGTCAAAGTTTGTGTCTGCCGTAGACGAAAATGTAAGTGTTGCACCACTGTCAGCATCTGTTGCGGTAAGTGTAATTGTCGTGTTTGATCCATTTCTATCTAATCTTATTATACCTTCTGGACTTATATCCAAAGTCGGACTTGAATTAACAGTTGCAACAGGAGACCAAGTTGAGCCAATAGACACAAAAAGCTTGTTAATATCTTCCACATAACCTAAGTTGCCTTCATTGCCTGCTGCAGCTGTAGGAAGTGCCGCGGTATTTGCGTAAGATGTTACACCTCCACCACCTCCGGCCTGACGAAGAGCTACATACGATGAATCAACCGTGTTGCTAATTTGTACACTTGCAAGAGAAAGAACAACTCCAGAGTCTACAGCATTTTGCTGAATCAAAGAAATCACCGTAGCAGAATCAGTCCCACCACCACCGATGGCAGCATTTGTTGGATTGACTGCTTCTGTTGCCCCTAATATTGCGGCGATATCTCTACTTCTTGACATCTTTTATTCCTTTGGCTTTATTTATATTATGAAGAGTCATATAATCTGATCTTATGAAATACTCATGTAAACGTAACCGCTTCTAGAATAATTTGTTGCATTTCCTGCACCTACAGCTTGAACATTACTCTTCCAGCTCGTGATGATTGATCCACCACCTCCGCCACCGTTGCGGCCATTGTCGCTATTATTCGTTGGCGAACTACCAGATGAATAGTCACCACTACCTCCAGAGTAGCCACCTCCACCGCCTTGGCCCCACGATGAACCACCGCCCCCACCAAAGCCACCGTGACCTCCGTAACTAGCTTCTTCTGCACCACCAACAAAATAATTTGCGTAACCGCGCGCAACACCATTATTAGATAATGTCGAATTTGCAGCATAGTATGCTGCATCTGCATTTAATCCAGCTCCATCGCCTCCACCCCATGGTCCATTAGTTCCATTTGGTACTCCGCCTCCTGTGCCAGCAGTTCTAGAGTTTGCGCTTGCACCACCACTAAATTTATATCTGTGTGTTGTACCAGGACCACCAGTTGATCCTTGAGTTGTATAGTTTACATATGAGCCGTGAACGCCTTCTTGGAAAGTATTTGTTGAAGTTTCACGACCTCCTCCACCGCCACCTCCAGCAGCAATTACGATATCGCTAGTAGTAAATCCATTCTGCAAGCCTGTCGCGGTCCAATCATCTTGCGATTTATAAAAGACGAATGAACCACCGCCTCCTCCACCACCTTGAGATGATCTACCGGCTGGGCAATGACCAACAATAACTTGGAAATAATCACCTTTCTTAACATTTAAGATGTTAGCTCGCATTCTTGCGCCAAGTCCACCTCTTTGAGAATTATTTAAAGCAGAGGTCGCTGTGCCATTACAGCCACAAGCACCGTATACATCAAAAAAGTAAGTTCCATCTTGTGGAGCTCTAAATGTTTGGAAACCCTGCATTTCATCAACGTTATTTGGTTTCATTGGTACCCAGAAATTAGCAGCAGATTGTGTCCATGCTGCTGACGAATAATTTGTTTTTAATCGTGCTAAGGTCGGACCTACACGTTGTTGGTCTCTGTCGGTTACTTCATTGTAGTTGCCATTATAACCATAGAATGTAAAATTGTTTCCAGGTATTGAATATCCTGGAAACCCAGCCCAGCTATAACTAACACTTGAAGAGATTGAAGCTTGACCTATACCATCAGTTGCCTTGAATGTTATTCCAATATTAGATTGCTGTGAGTCAATGTATCCAGCTGCAACATTTGCTTCAGCTGAATCAAATCCCATTGGGGTAATCGTGAATACGGATGAGTCTTGTGATACTCTAAATATGTAGTCAGCCGAATCACCAATATCTGTCCATTCATGAGAATAAGTAATCGCTGAGCTAGGATTATCTGAATCACTTGCTGGAACACGGATAATTAGACTATCTGTGGAATCTTCGAGTGTATATTGTGATAAAATACTTGAATCAAATGATGGTGAAAGGTTAACTAAAGCAACATTATACCATCCTGAACCATTCGAAATATATAGACGTTTATTTTCAGTAACAAACGCTTGATCTCCATTAGTTAGGTTTGAAGTAGGTAATGAGTCAAGGCTGCTATAAGATATTAATCCACTGCCTCCGCCACCTCCACCGCCGCCTGCTGCGGCTCCAGTGGTAGATGTAAACCCAGCTGTTACAGCTGAATCAACCAAACCTCTAATCGTACTAAGTAATGCCATATTAGTTCTCTGTTAGTATCCATCCGTTAGAGTCATTGTAATATACAAGACCTATAGCGGCACGGTTAATGTTAATAATTAAATCACTGTCACTTCCGATAATCTTCTGTGAGCTCTGAATGATTATATTGTTTGTTGCAGCAGTTCCATAACCATCAATAATCCTTACCTCATTACCAAATGTTCCAGTGGGTAAGGCAATTGTTACTGGTGTGGATGATGTATCTACAATTGTCTTTTGACCGGCAACTAATGTTACACCACCTGAGGTCTCTTGCCAGTTAAATAAGGCTGAATCAACCATGGTCTGTACTGTAGCAGAATCAGTACCACTTGTGTTTCCAAATCCTAAAGCGGCAATATATGGAGCAGTTACCGTATTTGTAATAGCAGTGTTTACGTTTGCAGAATCTAGACCTCCCAGATTATTACCAGTCAGTCTTGTTACAATTAATATGTCTCCAGAGTCCGCTGCCTCGGTCAATACAACAGTTGAACCATCGGTAGATGTAAAGTCAGATGATTTTAGAAGTAAACCGTTAAGTGATACATTTACGAGACCAGCGGTATACACAAGAGTTGATCCGTTGTCATCCGCTCCTGTAAATATGGACTGGCCAGAGTCGGCAGTGAACTCAAAGTTTTTCAGGTTAAGGTCTGATGCAATTGAACTTAAATCCTGAGGAACATACGTAATGACTTTTAGTTCGTCATTTAGTGCCGCTGGAGTTGTTAATGTTATTGAGTTTCCTGATGAGGCTGTATAGTCTGCACTATCAACAAGAGCCACACCGTTGAGGAAAACAATTACTTCGTTTCTGTTATATGCAAGTGATGTCCCAAACCTATCAGGTCCATTGAAGATTGATTGTCCAGCAGTGGCAACAAAATCATACCCTTTGGCTCTTAATTCTTTACCTGTAAATGTCTGAACAACATAGACATCTGATTGAACTGTGGATGCTGTAAGTTGTACGGTTGACCCGTCTGTTGCCGTAAAGTCGGTTCCATCTCTTAGTATACTACCATTTTTAAATACCTGAACCTTACCTGTATATGCCAGTCCGTTACCAGATAACTGAGTTGCTCCTGATAGGTTTGTGAACACATACTGGAATGTATTCATTCCCGATACAGTGGATCCTTTTTTATTTGATATTGCAATAAAGTCGCCAGAGTCTGCGGCTTGTAGTAATGTTATGGATGTTTCAGAAGCAACGTAGTCATTTGTGTCTGACAGTAAAATACCGTTCAGATAAACATCTATTGTCCCCTGAGATAAATCAAGTGTTGCGCTGTCTCTATCTGGGCCTGTAAATATGGTCTGGCCAGAATCAGCATCATATTCATAGACAACATCTGTCAGAACATTTGCTTGCACATTTGCACGACCTATTGTCTCTATAACAGACACGGAGAATCCACTATCTAAAGCTTCTGTAAATGTTACAGCCGCTTGTGATACGGAATAGTCTGTGGATAATTCTTGTAAGATACCGTTTAGATAAACCTCAACATTTGCTGGAGTTACGTTTAAGGTATTTCCAAATTTATCAGCCCCACTGAATACAGTATCGCCAGAATCAGCCTCAAAGAAAAACTTGTTAATCTCTAAGGTGCCAGCTGCATTTACACTCACTCGTGCTTGAATATATGCAGAGTCAATAAGGGCAAGTGTTGCAGCGGAGTCAACACCACCACCACCACTTCCACCGCCACCACCGGCCGCTGGTGCAAACTTTATAATCTGTACAACATCATTTACGTTTGTTCCAGTTGTCAGAGTTACGGTTGAAGCATCTGTTTTAGCATAGTCAACAGTTTCAACAAGAAGAATACCGTTAACATATACATTGACATGGTCATCAGCTACGTTATATGATAAGGTGTTTCCATTTGCATCTGCGCCAGTAAATACTGTTTGTGCTGCTGTAGCCGTATATCTAAAATCTGTTACATCTACACCACCAGAGGATTGTGTGACAGGGCTAAACGTAAATATACCGTTTGCATTATTATATGTTAATCCACCACTTGCACTTGGAGCAGAGGTTACAACCGATAGACCGTTTCTGGCCTGTGCAAGACTGATACCAGATCCTGTAAATCTTGCAGTGACATAATCTGAATCAACAAGGTTAATAACGGCCGCGGAATCAAGGCCACCTCCTCCACCGGCACCACCTGTTATGTCACTGAGCAGTGCAATGGTGCCACTAGAATCAGGCAAGTTTATTACATTATCTTTGGTTGGATTAACTGCCTGAATTTTAGTTTCATTGTTATTTGTTGAATCACCTTCAAATGCGATACTGGTAATACTGTTGATATTCTGGTCAAGTTCTAGTGTGACATTGTTTGCAGCAATACCGGCATTAATTTGCCCAGTGGTTCCTAAGAATGTAAGTGTTTCTGTGGTAGGATTAAATGTATGTGTACCGGTATTAGCGGCAAGACCAAAGGTTGTACCTGGAGCTCTGGCAGCAACATATGCACTATCAACAAATGTCTGCACTCTTTGATTTGTGTAATATAGATTTGTACCTTCTACAAGATTGGATGTGCTGAACCCTGTCAGATTACGTGTTTGAGTGAATATGGCATTACCCATAAACCCATGGTTCTGACACTGATAGAACAATACGGGTGGTGTATCGTCCATTATCTCTATTTCAGTGTATGCTCCAGCCTGACCAGCAATTCCATTTACTGTAACACCGGACGTGTATTGTGTGCTTTTTTGTGCGTCATAGTAGAATAAAATAGGATGATTGGCATTAGTGCCGTTTGACTGATCAAACCTATATTTGTTTCCAGGTGCAAATTGTAAGAAAGGTGATTCGGTACCGTCAACTCTATACCCTAATGATGAACCATTCCCTTGATATCTATGTGCAGCAGTCTTTGATGCCACATCAACCGTAAGGACTTGAGCATCGGAATCATGGTTAAACTCAAGATAGCTTAGACCTACAACAGCGCCTGTGGTAATCTCATTATCACCACTTGCATTAAATAGGTTCTTTACATCGTTGGCAGATAATATAGTTGGTTTGTTACTTAAATTCACATAGTCGGAATAGTATGAACCATGCTGTCCATCCAATGTATCTGCATTAACATTTAAAGCATCTACGTATGCCTTGTTAATTGTAGGTGGAGCGGACGGTGTATTAACGAAGTTGTTATAATCTAGATAATAACTACTATCGTGACGACCAAGATATTGTGCTACGTTTGACCGTTCCGCAGAATCAAGTCTGATATTAACATAGGCAGAATCAACGGTTGAATTAATAAGGGCAAGGACTGTAGCAGAATCGGTACCAGCGGCAACCCTAGCATTTACATATGCAGAGTCAACTGAGGTCTCAAGTGATAACCAAGTACCTTCAAACCCTTTGTTAAATACAAACTTGTCGCCCGTAGCGGCATATGTCAAAGATGCATTTGCGCCATTGATCGTAATACCGGCACCATCTGCATCTCCAGCAGTTTGTGCACTATCAGCAAGGACAAGATTTTTATCGTTCAACGAAACAGTGGTTGACTGAATTGTTGTGGTCGTACCTTCAACTCTCAGATTACCTAAAATTTGTACTGTACCCGTAGCATCACCTGTTGCCGCAGGATCAATAGTAAAGTCAGCAGGGCCTCTAATCTCATTAAAGGTAACCGTAGATGTTGTGTATAGGTCTTGGTTTGTTCTAACTCTTGTCCTTACGTAACTTGAATCAACTAGGTTGGCAACATCTGTGAGGTCAACAGTCGTAGGTGTATTCGTAAAGTTGTTGTAGTCAAGATAAAATGTACCTTGTTGACCGTCAAGAGTATCGGCATCAATACCTGTAACTGTCTTGATATATGCTGAATCAACAAGACCACGAACATGTGCTGAATCAATGAGATTTAGAACAGCAGACGAATCTGTACCTGATGCCTGTGATTGTCTTGCCTGAATATATGACGAATCAATGAGAGCAATTATCTCTGCAGAGTCCACAATGTCTTGGGCAGGGGCTCTAGCCAACACATAATCAGAATCAATTATGTTTGTGATAAATCCTGAATCTCTCTGTAGGTCAACTTGTCTGGCCTGTACATATGCGGCATCCACAATGTTGGTAACAAATGCAGAGTCCCTTTGAAGGTCAACTTGCCTTGCCTGTACATACGCACTGTCGATTAACAGTATTGCATCTGCACTATCAAGAAACGGAGCGGCCGCAATACGAGCAAGTACATATGCAGAGTCAACCTTGTCTTCGATTACGTTATTGATTGTGACGTTGACCGTATTGCCAGAATCATTTAATGACGTGGATATATCTGAATCAACTCTGGCTTTTGTATAATATAAGTTATTACCTTCAGTCAGATCCGTAGTTGTTTTACCACTAAATGCTGTATCAAACCTTGCTGTTGTGTAATATAGATTTGTGACCCCTTCAGGCAAACCATCGGTCGTGGCATCACCTAGGTCGGAATCAAAGTTTGCCTTGGAATAAACCTGTTCAACATCTATACTAAATGTACCAGTTGCCGAATCATACGATAGGTCACCAGATGCAGCAAAGTGTGCCCTTACCTCTGCGGCACTTGGTCCTGTGTATGTAAATGTGCCTGTGGATGAATCATATGTAAGTGAACCGTCACCACTCACATCTACCAAGTTAATTACGTCACGAACTCTTTGTATGGTATAGTAGAGGTTTGTGCCCTCTGGTAGGTCAGTGGTTGACTTGCCGTTAAAATACTTATTGGTCGAACCTTCCGCTACATCATCTGTTGTCTTTGTACCTAACCTTGTGTCAAACCGTGTGTCCGTGTAATATAGGTTGGTGCCTTCAGTAAGGTCACTTGTTGATTTCTGAGCAAAGTCAGAGTCAAATCCTAAATATTTGCCAGCAAATGATGTGGTACTAATAGTTCCAGTGACATCGATGTTTGGTGCCAAGAATTTTTTGTTAACGTGAAAGGCATCATCATTGGCTTTGTAGAAGAGTTGAGCATTGGCACCTTGTATGGTAATACCAGCAGAGTCCGCAGTGGCCGCATCCGCAGCACCCTGTGCCAACTCAATGTTCTTATCATCTACGGTTAAGGTTGTCGAATTGATTGTGGTCGTGGTACCGTCAACTTGTAGGTTACCTTGAACAATTAATGTGCCAGCGGCACCACCCGGGGTAGGATCAAGAATCATATTACCAGAAGTTGTACTGATTGTGTTTCCATCAATCCGTATGTTATCAACTTCTATGGATGCAAGACCAGAGACTGCAGAGTCAAGGTGCACAAATACCTGTGCACCTTGGGCCAGATCAGCTCTTGTGGTGTTTACGTTTGATCCACCACTTACAAGTAGGTTATCACCTTTCGATATATCTCCTGTGCCAGATAGATTATTATCGGCACCAGCAAAGAACATATCAATAGTGTCAACATAATTTTTTGTAGCCGCATCTTGAGGGTTTGTTGGATCAACAACATTTGAAATAGTTGATGTGCTAGCATCTATCGTGCCACCAGATGGGTTTACCGTAAGGTTACCTGTAGCAGATATCTCGTTACCGTCAATACTTACATTATCTACGTTCAGTACATCTATTTTATTATTGGCATCCGTAATAACTGCGCTGGACGGTTTTACCTGACCCTTAGGGTGGTCCATCATGTCAGTGTAATACTTACCACCAACTGTGTGTATCTCTTGGGCAAATCCGTTTGCGGAGTCGTTACCACCAGCACCTATGAATAAACGGTCACCACCACCAGAATCACCAGTTGCGTGTGAGTATGCGGCCTCACCACTTTTCAGTATATTGTTTTGAGGAGTGATTGTTTTAGTGGTAGCAGACTGCTTTAGAATAAACTTGATATCTGTTGTGGACATTAGAAACTACCTCCGCTAAACGTGAGAGTTTGTGGTAATGTCGTCACCTCAAATTTACCAGTAGCGATGTTGAACTGCAGTATGCCGTCATTAGTAAGACCTGATGTATCAACATCGGTTAGATCACCAATCGATTGTGCAGCTGCACCTACGACTTTCTTGACCGGAGTTCCGATAAGTATTTTTCTGACGTGGGTTTGTACGGGTGGTTGATCTGTCATTTATGTCACCGATGGGCTAACTCGTATCTTTCCTTCAAGTACTCTCTCAACAATCGTTGCCCCGTTAGAGTCAACGAATGAGATTTCTACATCATAAACATAGTTTCCGACACGAAGTGCGTCTGTTTGAGCATTTGTCAAGGAAAGAGTTAGGATACCATCGGTAGGAGGAGTAGATATTGCGGCCGCAAAAGATGTTGTGTCCGCAGAGTCAGAGTTATAATTTCTCTTCATCTTTGCTGCGGCAGAGAAGTTTGTTAAATCTTTTTTGTTGCCGTTGGTATCGACAAGCTCTAATTGTACTGCTATGTCCGAACCTTTGTCGAACGTAAACTTCTCATATTCTGCCATTTTCCAACCCGATACTAAGTAACTCGATCATTGTGTATTACACATTATTTATAATAGTTTGTCCTTTTATAAATATGATAATGTTAGAAGATATTTACGCAAAAAGAGGTAGAAGTAATAGGTATAAGGATGAAAGCCCTGCGCCTGAATTAATACATGAGCTGATATACAAAACATATAAACTTGTAGCATCAAAACAAAACTTAATGCCATACAGAATCCACGTGTTAGGTCCTGACTGTAAAAAGTACAAAGAAGAGCTTTACAAGTTAACAATAACCGCTGCACCTGAACCCTTTTTTAGAACCACGAAAAACACCCAGGTCTTTGCTCCATGGGTTTTAATATTCACAGCAAGGCTTGCTGACCCTAATGAGTTTGTACAAAAATTAATAGAGAAAAATCACCAGTATAAATGTTGCTTTCCAGAAACATATCTGGAAAGTGGACCTTTAAGAACGGCCTGTATAGAAATAGGAATGTGGTCCAAACTATTCACAGGTCTGTGTTTAGAACAAGATATGGATGTAAGTTATTTAAAGTGTTTCAACTCTTGGAGTAGTGATTGGTCACAACTACCTTTTGTAGTTGATCCACCCTTATTTGTCATGGCTGTTGGGTATCACAAAAATCAAAAGCACATCACAGGAGAGACTAAACCTGATTACTCAGAGGTGGTTTGTTTTGAGCATGAGTGAAGTGTACTAGCTTAATATCAGGATGCCAGTCTCCCATCCAAACATAATCATTACCAGTTATTTCCATGTATCGTTGTGTGATCGTATACTGCCACTTTGAATATGTATGTTCAGTGTCCTCATAATCTGATTTCCATCTTGTAAACCAAGCTTTAGGTAGTAACTTAAAATTTAATCTTTTGTTCACTTGATCAAATACAAAGTACTGCTCACCATTCACTGGTCCTTTTGTAATACCGTTTTTAATATAATGTTGTTGCCAGTAGTCCACATTTGACATAAATTCGTCATATATGTATCTACAGTCCTTTGGATAGTATTTAAAGAATCCGCCGTTTAGTGTATATTCAGCATTGCTATCCCTCCACCAACCTGGCATACCTAAGAACTCACCACGTTCAATTGGATATTCAAATATCTTTTTATAGTCGTTGACGAGAAGTACATCAATGTCCATAACACATATCGGCTCATCTATGTCTAGTGACATACCGTACATCTTGTTCCATTGAAGTGTTACATCTTCTCGTATAGGCTCACGTACCCAAATAAATTCATATTCAGGTAATTTATTTTCTAAATATGTTTCATATTCTGGTCCATATCTTTCACCAATACGAACAGCAACTATTTTCATGTCCATTTACCATTTTTATATAAATGAAAAGAGTCAGGGTCTATTAGATAAACAACACCTTCGTCTGCGATAAAATTTTGAAACTGCGCATCACGATGATAGAACTTGAATCTTTTATCTTTATTGTATTCATAAATGTTACTTATTATGTCCAAATATTGTGAGTAATAATCTTCAGTGATGAATATATCTAAACTTTCACCATTTAACTTTTTCATGTAGATTGTGTCATTATCAACTATATTGTATATTTCAATAATTCTTGGCTCACATGCTTGAATGTGTTTATATCTTTCAATCCATTCATCATTAACTTTCCATGAAAGCTTTTTAACATACATATCTTCTACAATAGAATGATACGATTTACTTAAAGGTCTATATAGTTGGAGTTGCTCTGTCATAACAACCAAATGCCCATTTCTTTTCGTAACACCAATAACATTTACCACATGGTTCAGTATACCATTTACTGTCTTCTCCATCACCGATACAAGACATCGTTATTGGAAACAAACTATCAAGAAGATTAAACTGTTTATACATCCCAGCAATAAATTTTTTATCTACATTAACAAGAGGCTTATGATGTATATTTCCATTGTGATGACGAACAACATCATATTTTTTATTTCTTCTAATTTCAGAAACGTGTTCAAATCCAAGTTTCTTTTGTACTTCCAGCGGTGGATTTGACGACTGCCCATCAATTGATAATTTCACGTCGTGTTTTGTTCTAATTCTTTTTAAATGTGGTCTCCCGGCAATTTGTTTGGCATGACCTAAAACACTTGAAAAAATAGTTTTATCTTTTGCCTCTGATATTTCTTTTTCTGCTTGTTCTATATAACCTGGATCTTTTCGATGATATGTATATGTTTCATGTATAATTTGAGAATCAAATTGTTTTTTTGTCCACTCTATAATTTCCGCCGCATAATCTCCTACAAATGGATCCTTCCATAAGTCAATACCTGTTACACATATTATTTGTTTTTCAGGTAAGTATTTGCATATCATATACAAAAGTAAGGCTGAATCAGTACCACCAGACAAAGATAACATTATCTTATCGTGCATACTATGGTCAAAATCAAAGAAGTTTATTGACTGACCCTCTGCTGTAAACTTCACTTTACACCTCTGTCATAACAACCAAAGGCCCATTTCTTTTCATAGCACCAAAAACATTCCTTACATGGTTCTGTATACCACTTGCTAGATTCATTGTCGCCAATGCAAGATGCTGTCATCGGGAACAAAGTTTTTAACAAATCATATTGCTTGTAAATTTCTGCTATGAAACTTTTATCCACATTTCTCCATGGCATATAATGCACGTTACCATTTTTCTTATATTCAATCTCATCATATTCATAATTTCTTCTACCTTCAGCAACATGAGTAAATCCATATTTTTCTTGCACTTCAATTGGTGGGTTTTTACTAATGCCATGCATAGATAAAGTGATATCATATTTTTTACGAATAGCTCTCTTTGGTTCTCGAGTTGCAACACCTTTTGCATGACCATAGACTGTAGGGAATATTTCTGGTGTGTCAGAGGCTTCTATTTCTTTTCTTGCGACCTCTATATGTCTAAGTTCTGAACTGTCAAACACATATTGCTCATGGATAAGATTTACATCAGGATACTGTTTTTGCATCCATTCAAATATCTCCGCTGCATAGTCACCAACAAAAGGATCTTTGCTTGTATCAGTACCTGTATGACATACTATTCTTTTATTTGGAAACAACTTGCATGTAAACCACAACATTAAGGCAGAATCGGTACCACCAGACAGTGCTATCATCCAATTGTTGTGTTTTTCAGCATTAAAATCAAATAGCTTGAGTTCTTTTCCACTCGCTTTCAGAAGCATGTTTTGGGTTCCACTTCGGTAATTTTAAGTCAGCTACACATGTGCAAAATCCATCTACACCACATAATTTAGGCTCATCATATAATTGCCAATCCTCATCTAATTTTCCTAATATCTGATGATGGCAACCACCAACACCTCTTTTAACAACATTTCCTTCAATGACAATTGACAAATATCCAACTGAGCATATCCAGTCTTTTAATTCCCAAAGACCTAAATTTTTTATCTGTTCAAAATGTTGGAAGTCTATTTTATTGTTATTTTTATCTTTTACAAATACCAAATTTCCTTTTGTTTTGGCCGAAACATGAGATTCATTCATATGATCTATTTGTTCCTGAGTATATATTGTTTCACCTGTATACTTTAGGTATTCTTTATGTATGCTAGAGTTTATCTTACGACTAACATAAAAATCTTTTTCGTAAAATTGTTCCAATACTTTGAGTTGTTCATCAAATATGTCTGGATCCATAACTTGATTTACGGATACCTTTACTCCAGCCTCTCTTAGGTAATTTAGCTTTTCTATAAATTTATCTACTTTGGCTGGTGTATTAACATATTCTTGATGTAAAGAAGCTGTTAATCCTATCCGTTTATAACCTTGCAAAGTTTTCACAAATTTTTTCCACCAAGGTAAATTATGTGATAAATTTGTTGTTATATTAAACGTCATGGTTGTGTCATCATGACTAAGTATTCTTTTTTGAAAATCTAAAAAGTTTGGATGAAAGGTTGCCTCACCTCCAGACCAACCCCAATTAATATGTTTTATCCCTCTGGCCTTAAAAAGTTTGACAACTCTATCTATTGTTTTAAATGCGATGTCTTTATCAACAAAATCTTTTACTTTTGTATGTGCTGAAGGCCAACAATAAGTGCACTCATAATTACAATATCTGTTTGGTTGCCAATAGACATTAGCGGTATCCATGTTTGCAAAACCAGGAGCACACATAAATTTCAGATCATCAGTCTTCATCTACCTATTACCATAAATCGTGTCATGCCATTACTAAGTTGTTTTGATCCTGAATAGTCTATATGAACTAAACCACCCTGTTCTGCTAACTCATCAGCACTAGATACACAGTTGATATGATCATCATACTGGTCATCATTTGTTGATTGTAAAACAAACAAAGGACTTGTTGTATCGAAATGTTTATTTTTTATAGCCTTCATATCAAACATATGTTCACAAGATGTATTTATCACCAGGTCCACAAGGCCTCTTTTCTCTACCATTTGTTCCTGTGCTAGGCTATTATCCATAAATAGATTCTTTTTATGAGACCTGTATTTTCTTTCTTCTTTATATCTCCTATTAAACTTGTAGCTTATAAGTTGCGCATCTTCATCTATTTCGTAATTACATACAAATTTACAGTCCAAATTATCTATGAGAACTGTGGATAGAAAATGACAATACCATCCTCCGATTACAGATACGTTTGACCAACCGCTTCCTATTTTTTTTAGCTCGGTACCAAGATATAACTTACTTTCAAGCTGTGAAGCAGTCATAGAATTTTTAATTCTTTCAATAGCCCATGGTTTTTGTTTCATGGTTTCGGAAAAGGCCCTAGACCAGTTATTAGACATTTCGGGTGTAAATTTAATATAGTCCATTCAGCTCACTTATTTCGTGCATGTGTTCATCAATACCTTGAGCACTATTGTTAAACAAACATATAATGTGGTCTTTCCTTAGAATTTTCTTTTCCATATCATCTGGGTATACATTACCTTTATACCAAGAATATGTTATACCTTTTGGCAAAGGTTTAAAGAACCCGCCATCCTCATCATGTATATTATACCAACAATGATTAAAGTAGTTATCAATCGTTGGGTATGTAAAGAATATGTACTCTGAGTTTTTACATATTTGCCTGTAGATAGGTCCTAACTGTCCACGGTTCCATCTGATTATAGATGAGTTTAAAGGAGTTGATTTTAATTTACCAAAGTTCTTTTTACAGTTGTCTATATCATTCCACCAACCACGAACTATCCACGGGCTTTCCATATTCAATTCAAATAGTGGGTCTATAGAGTTGTGTATTAAGATGTCAAGGTCCAAAAATAAGAACTCGTCACCTTTTATTGTGGGAAATAAACCCTCATTGAACATATAACATTTTCTATATGCCCAAAAGAAGTTTCTATCTGGATTGAAATATTTGTCCCATGAGGTTGGTAATGGGACGTCATAATCGTTTTGAGGATTGTCTGTTAAACAGTAGAAGTTAAAATCATATGAACAGTTATTTTCAACCTGTTGTTTTAACTTGTCAACATAAGAGTCGTACTTGTCACCCCACTTGACACATAATATATTTTTCATTTAGAATTTCGTGTACGCCTCCAGTATTTCTAAAACTGTTTTTGCTTTACGCATTGCAGATTTTTTAGCAGTATCCTTTGACTGTTTTACCCTGTCTTGCTCAAAAAGTCTTAGTTTGATCTTAAATATCTGTTCATCATTATAGTCTGCTGTAATCCAATCTGCGACAAAGTCTATAGCATCATTTGCATTACCTTTTAAGGCTGTAGCATTTAGACCTTCACTGTTAGCAATACTCATAACAAGATTTTCAAATTCAGCCCTTTCAGTTTTTATACGAGTAAAAGTATTCTCTTGTATCTCATCTATGCTGATATATTTTAAGAGTTCATTCCACCAATGATTATCCTCAGTGGCCTGAAATATGTATGATCTAATTTTTTCAGTTCCGTTTTCACCCCATTCCGTTTGAACAATGTTACGATCGTCATTCATAAAGTATGCGGTTATAAGTGAGTGATTTTCAGGTATCATAATCAATATCTTTCTAGTGTTAAATTCCAAGTTTGTTGTACTTGCACAGTACCATTAGGAAATCTTACTGATCTATAATCATCAGTGCTAAATTTTTTCTTTCCCCAGGATCCAGTATTGGTATTCATATTTCTGTTGAATACACTACCTATAACGTCACCTGCTGGATTGTTAGTACTTAGGTCCATATTATACCGCAATCTGTTTCCTGTCACATTTTTAAACTGGTAATTCATAATTGCAACAAAGAAGCTGTCAAACTCTGCATATGTCATGGATCTAAGTCCGTCAGCCTTTAAACTGTTATTGTAGTCAATAATGAGTGGAGTTCTATATCCAGTACCTTGTGTGCCATGCTGCTGATTAACTCTATGAAGGTAGTAACTGGTTGTGGAACTAATCACATCCATGTTTCCACTGGTTGGAATACTATTAACGCTGTAACTGGCTGCACTTGTCTCTGTATCCACAAATATAGGCATACCACCAAGTTGACTGGCTCCACTTTCAGATGCATTTGTTGATATAAAATATGACCCAGCTGATAAAGGGCTCGAAGGATTGGGTGTTTTGTAAGCAGCGTAGATAGGTTCAAAAAATGTATCAAGCACATCTTGATATGTCATAGCTTGAAAGCCGCCAACTTTTAGTTGCCCCGTTATAACCCTTACTGGCTTTATAAGTTGACCGTTATACCAAGCCTCATCCGCTACAAATTGTGTGGTTGTATCCAGTGTCTGAGAAACTCTATCATACACACCACCACTAATTAGTTCTGGCAGAGACAGACTTCCGAATTGAACAAATTCGGCATTACCTTCATCTGTTGAATTTTGGTTTCCTGTAGTGGTTTGTGCTACACCTGATCTGTACCTAAAATCTTCCATTAAGGGAGACAGGTTACCGTTACTTGCAACTACATTGAGAGTGGCCACAGGATTGTTGTATTGCAAGGATGCTATTCGTCCATGAATAGAGGTAAATTCTGCTTGTGTAAATTCTCTTACTGATTCATTATTGGACGGAGCAATAAGTGGTCTATATGCTGTCATTCTATGGTACCTCTGAATCTGTTGTGGATAAGAAGAATCCTCCCAGAACTATAACTCCACCTTCATCTTTAATAGTAAATTGTTTCACGTTATCAAGCTGCTGACCGTCCAAAGTCAAACTTGTTACCGTCAAATTATTTATCGTGGCACTATCAACATCTGCTGAATCTATATCTGCAAATTTAGCATCCAATCTTACAATATTGGCACTATCAACAATCAGTGACGTAACCGTCATGTTGCTTACCGAAGCACTATCAATGACAAGTGTTGAACCTGGTTGAACACCTATACTATCAACGTGTATTGTGTCAAACCTTGCACTATCGGCAAACATGGTTCCTGTCACATACAAGTCGCCTATAGTGGCACTGTCTATTGTTGCACTGTCGGCCGTTAACATACCAACTCTGATTCTGTTAAATTCTGCAGAGTCACCGACAAACCCTTTTACGTTTAGTACACCACCACCGCCAAAGAGCACATTACCTATACTATCAACCTTGTCACTGAGATAGTTTATGGCACTGACAATACTTGAATCAGCATAGTTGCTGTCAAACTCTGGGTTTAAATCATCTAGGTCACCAATATATTCAGCCAACGTATTTGTTTTGGCCATGAATGTACCGATGGCATCAGTCAAATCTATAAGAACTTTTCTACCCATTTTTACCTCTAACTACTATCAATCAGTTGATAGGCCGCAAAATATGTCACACTACTGTCATACAAGGTTGTTAGGCCCATTGAGTCAAGAATATAGAATGGCCGTAACTTATTAAAATTAAGGCTAGAACTATCTGTAAATGTTAAACTACTATCCACTACAACATGATTAATTCTTGCAACGTCTATATTTATATGTGATCCAGGGCCGCCATCAAGGAAGCCAATGGCTATTCTATCCAAGACCAATGCACTGTCAATAAGGGCTTGAGTGTTACCGGTATACTTTACGTTTCCAAAAGTTATTGTAGCAGTGCTATCTATTGTTGAAAGATTTGTTATGGTTCCATTTGACCCTATTGTTAGCCTACCAAATGTAGCACTGTCTGGATGTTGTCTTAACCTGAGTGCATTTAAATTTCTAAATTTAGCACTATCAGCATTAAAATCAAACTTTGCAGTACTAGGCGAATCACCAAAGAAATCATTACGAGTCATTCCCGCATCAAAGTTATATAAGGACCTTGTGTTAATTTCATCAAAGTCGGCTGAATCAGCAAATATTTTTATTGTGTATGGCTGAGGTGCTGGACTTGTTCCAGTAACAAGTGAACCAAATACGGAACTACTGAAACTACGCATGTGGTTTATGGCACCTACAATACTAGAATCAGCTTTGATGTTTGGATAATTTATGTCCCAGGTTTCACCAGGATTAAATGTATTATCTAAATTGTCCAGATCATTTACATAATCTGAGGTCTGGTTGATTTTCTGCATCCAGACATCAATTGTATTACTTTTCTGAACTGTGACCTTACGTGCCATTATAACTTCTCTATGATCTGTTTCATCATGTTTTTCAGTTCAGAGACATCGTTCTTTAAATTTTCAATGTCTTGGTCTTTTTTCTTTTGAGATGCCTTTCTGGCTCTCATAGCCTGAACCTGTTGTTCACTGTTTGTATAGAGAACGGCCCCTGTTTCTTTATCACGAACCAGACCAGGCCGATCTTTAACTTTTTGATATTCCATTACGTACTCAATGCGATCGCTCTTAAATCCCTCAATATAGGCACTTTAGCCGAGTTTGTAGACGTCATCACAACTTTTAATTGGAATTGTGTAAACGCCTGTAAATTACCTCCAGGACCACCTATCAGATAATTGTACTGTCTGTAAACTGTGGGGTTTTCATCTGAAGGAATCTGCTGCTCTTTTTCAACAAGGGTGAATGGCTTTTTATTAATGTCCTCACCGCCGGCCTCTGATGTTCTAAAATAAACTTTAAAATCTGCAGCACTTGGTCTATGTGCTGTTAGACACACTTTCAGACCTACAGCTGATGCTTGCAGTGTTATGGCTTTAGTTATATGTTTTGCACCTTGTGATCCACTATTTGGATTTGTTTCGTTAACAAAATTCAAAGGTATGTTAAACCCTACGGATGTTGCACTATCTTGATTATCGATAAGGTTATTTACAAGAGTCATTGAGCACCGTTGTAGGTCAATCATAGGAGAAATAAAATCATTCCTTGAAACCATTGAGGCCTGTATGTCCAAAGATTTGGCACCCACAGCAATCTCATTGTCTGCAATTGAGTCAGAACATACTAGGTATGGTTCATTTGCATACAGAGTTTTACCTGGTACCATAGGAGCAAATACCGTTTCTTTGTCATATAATGCTTGAGATGAACCGGCAAGAGACTTACCTTTAGTACCTCTAAACCCAAATGTCATGCTGGTCTCAGGTGGAATTAATTTTGATATGTTTGAGTAAATCACTGAGTATGGAATATTTTTTGTAGATTTTACATCATCACCACCACCGATTGCATCTGAATCAGCAGTCGTGTTCATTGAAAATCTATACCCACTTAAATCAACAGCTGTAATAGTGTGGTCACCATTAATTGAATCCGCAGTGTAACCACCTAGTGCCTCTGCTCCAGAGATTGAAATTACATCATTTACTTGTAGTCCATGATTTGGAAACAAAACATCCACACTCCCAGAACCAGAAACTGTTTTTATTGGATTTCTTTGTAAGCATTCTTTAGGTAATGTTGCATTGGATATATTTGCAAGAGCAGGAGTGCCTGTGTTAAATTTGGCACGATACAGTTTAAATTTTAAGTCCTGAGTCTGTTCTGCTGTAAATGTTGCTCCATTCTGTGAGTAAAAAAGACTGCCGACCGATGGGTTACGGTTAACTGTAGCTGAAGCAGAATTTAGGATTGTTTCATCAAGCTGTGAAATCCAAATTTCATATTCTGGAGACTCTGCATAAATACACATTGCAAAGTCCGTAAATGGTGACAAGTAAATAGGCTCATCAAATACAAATTGTGTTTCTGCACTAGCATCATTTGATGTGTTAACCTGATTAAAAGACTTGTATACAACAGACCCAGGTACAATTTGTGTGTCAACTGGGACACCATCGCGCATAGGTCTTATGTGAAGAGACACCGGAATCTGTGTATCTGCTGTAGCAGTAAAGGTTGATTTAAAGTATAAACCAATTTTTGTTAAAAACAACCCGTGTGGCTCTGAGATAAAAAAGGATTGTGCTATAGGGTTTTTACCGTTAACATATCCTAAACTATTAACTGACATCTAATTACTCCTTAACCAACGGCCGCCAAACTATTTCTATAATCACCGTGTACCGTATAGACATTACTTCCACAGTATACATCATAGCTTTCAGTGTCAGTTGCTATGAAAACAGTTGGAACAAGTTGTTCTACATACCTTGTAGATTTTACCTTTACACCATTTATGTAGTCACCGACCACAACATCTTCTGTATTTTTCCAACTTCCATTTACTAATACTGGGTGATCGTTTGTAATTTTAAGTTCATCATTAATTATATAATATCCATTTCTCATATGTTTATGCATAACTTCTGTAACGGTACCGTATGAAACTATATCACCAACCTTAACGTTTGTTACTTCAGATATTATTCCATTCAGCATGACTTTCATATCCTCAAGTAAACATGCAAATCCATATCCACCGGCATCATCCCAACTATTGCTATAATCGACAGACCCTGTTTCATCTGACCAACCGCTATAGCCGTTGTCATTATTACTGTACCAACTACCTCCGCCATCGTAACTTGTGGCGCCAGGTCCTGTACCACCTTCTCCACCACCTCCATAAGAATATGTAGGTGTGTTATCCACGACGGTTGTACTACCTTCAATTTCCAATACACGAGTTGATTCGATGTCTTGATGTACTGTATCAAGATGCCCCGTTGAGGTATAAATTGCTCTTGCAATACTTCCTGCTTTATCTTCTCTGTCACCCTTCGTTACATCAAGTATCTTAATCTCATGTGTACCACATCTAAATTTATCATCACCAGCATGAGGCACTTGGAACGATATTGTAATTGATCCAGCAGCATCTGTTGTCAATGCAGTTTTACCATCCTTATGAGTTGTTTGACCTTTTAGTGTATTACCAAAATCGGTAGTGGTTTCCGCATAAGGTGTAAACGATGCGGTCTGTCTTACAAACTCTGCCATCGGCCTGTTGTTCATAAACAAGAATACATTTGTATTTGGCCGAAGACCGTCAACTTTCATCTCAACAATACGAGATCTGATAAACGGTAGAATGGCACTATAAAGAACTCTTTCGCCGATAACCTCTTCAACAATCTTTTCAGAAATAACTTTATTAACTGTTTTTCTTGTAATATATCCTGAGGAATGATCATACGTATCTGTATTATCACCAACCTTAAGATCCTCTAAATCTTTACCACCCCAGTTCCAAGCCCAGTTATCCCATTGTTTTGCAAGATCTGTACTTAGTTCAGTACCCTGGTCAAAAATTGTCCGAGTTCCAACCTCTTTATCTCTCCACTCATCTGAAGCAGGTGACAAGTGCATGTTACCTGTATAGATGGATGTGTCGAAAGGATTAATTTTTACAGATCTTGTTGCAAAAGGATTATCAATCCAAACCTCTTCAGTAAAGTCGAGATACAGATTATCACCACGCCTTGTGATACCTGGTGAATTATCTGAATCAAAGACCAATCTGATATTATCCTCTCCACATAAAGGCCTTAACAAACCTTTTGTAGGATCAATGGATGCTCTATATCCTGTGCGTAAATCTGAAAGCCTGTGTGATGTAAAGTTATCAACAAAGAACCCAGACTTTGCACGATTCAATCCAGCGGAGTCAAGAACCTCAAAGTTATCAGTTGCAAGTTCAAGCATATTTAATGATGTGAGTTCTTCAAGGCTAGTTAAACGTTTTTCAAGCCTATCAATATCCTTCATCGTATATCTACGATGATCAAGTTTTTGTACGGTCAAGTCGGAATCATTAAGGGTATTACCACGTAGTAAAAAGTTGTACAGTGGCAAAGTTTTTACCTGTGATGGCGGAAATGCTGGATTAAATGCCCTTTCCCCTTCAACAATTCTTAACAAACCCTCTTGATCAATAACTAGTTTGAATGTTTGATTTAAGTAGTACTCGTTATCACTTTGAACCAAGTCGGTAGGTTGTGGTAGAAACCCGATACTGTTTTCTGAAAAAGTTCCGTTACTATCAACAGTTGGTCTAAAGTCAAGATAATTTCTGAGGAATAATGTATTACCCCTTGATGTTTTAAAAGACGGGATGTCTTTATAATCTGTATTTCCTGTATATGAACTTACGCTGAAGAACGCACCCGGATCATGCGCATAGTGGTCAAACTTAACATAAACATTACCGCCTGGTGCAGACTGCCCACCAGATAAAACTAATCGGCCGTTACCGTAAAAGGCATCTCGTTGACCGTTATCAATCGTAAATCTAGAAGTTAAATCAGCTCCATCTGAATCAACTGCACGAATCCTTTTTACTCTAATGATGTCCGGTCTTTTCAGGTCAATAAACTGTTCACCATCTGAATCTGTTTGCATCTGTGCTGTAACTGTGTGGTCAGTAATTACACGTTTTGCCCTTGTGATTGGAGTAGATGTTTGAGCATAAACATAACACTTGATAGGGGCTGAGGCCGGTAATCCTGTAATATTTGCTGTGGTCGATGCTGTTGTTGGAAATCCTCCAAGGGTTGAGTTAGATAAACGGCCACCATTGGATGCATCTGTGATAAAGATCCAATCACTTGCATTACTTAAAATATAACCGGTAGGAATCGAAATTGTAAATGTACCGCTGTTTGTTGTCGTACCACTTCTTAAAATTTGCACTTCCATTTGTTTTCCTGTTACCACCTTTGGTCTTTTTTGTGGTAATGGATATAACAAAAGATTATCGTAAGGCTCTTCAAGAGTGCTATTTAACCCAGACTGTAATGGATTAAAGAAGTTATTTGCATCTGTACCAATTGATTTTACATCACGAAAATTTTGACTTGCATTCATCTTCACATCAAATAGATAATATCTTAAGTCTGCACCATTTTCGTGGACGGCACGAACACGAGCTCTACCTATCTGAGAACCACTCATATTACGGCCAGACATTAGTCTTTGAGTGGCCATTGTCATGGTGTCTGGTCCACCTACAGCTGAATCACTTAAAACATCAACATATGCCCCATAGTCAACTGCAGTAAACTCTCCGTTTCTTTGTAGAGTTTCCGTAGGTTTATTAATTCTTATGCTTGAAGGGGCAAACCTTGCAGATCTGTAACCATCAACAACCGCAACTCCATCACTTACTTTTGCCAAAAGGTGTGCATCACTTGAGTCCAAACCGAACTCAAGGCGGAATGGCTTTACAATATAGTCTCCAGAATTTTCTTTAATCCGTGTTGCAACAACATCACGTGGTATATTATACTGCAAATTCTGTTGTGCAGATACGGCTTTAAATATGGCACCATTTTTTACGGTTGCAACATTTATAAAATTATCATCAGTCGTTGTTTGATCTTCTGTTGTTAACTCAAGTTTTATATAGTATCTGTCAGCGCCTGGGGCTGTAGTGTTTGGTACAGTACCTTGGTTATCATATAGACCGGAGTCATCGTCAACACTAAAGACTGATTTAATTACCTTAAATCCAACCTCTTT
>MDTE01020712.1_pt1 | contig 28971 bp, 30 predicted proteins | sample 811231 | NCBI WGS metagenome assembly MDTE01 (sample SAMN05326651, study PRJNA326480) | marine metagenome | isolation source: seawater | place: Indian Ocean: Red Sea | collected 2010 | reverse complement strand
AATTCTGGCATTTGATACTATATTCAATATATATTTTTTTATGCAACAAAATCTTCAAAATAAAAAAGGATTTGTAGAAAACGTATTTAATCAAGTTTACAGTAAATATGACTTGATGAATGATTTTATGTCTATGGGAGTACATAGATTTTGGAAAAAAAGTCTAATAAATATGATGAACCCAAGGGCAAACAGTAAATTAGTAGATGTTGCTTGTGGAACAGGAGATATTGGTAAATTATTTTTAAAAAGTACAGATGACAGTACGGAGATAACTTGTGTTGATCCAAATAATGGAATGATTAGTCAAGGGAAAAAAAAATTATCTAATTATAAAAATATAAAATGGATCATCTCATCTGCAGAAAAATTACCATTAGATGATAATTTATTTGATTATTACACAATTAGTTTTGGACTTAGAAATACAAAAAACCTAAATAAATCGCTTAAAGAAGCTTATAGAGTTTTAAAACCTGGTGGTCGCTACTTATGTCTAGAATTTTCAAAAATTCAAAACTCGAGTCTAGATTTAATATATAAAAATTATTCTAAAATTATTCCAATAATAGGACAATTTGTTGTTGGAGAAAAAGAGCCTTATGAATATTTAATTAAAAGTATTGAGCAATTTATAAATCAGGATGAATTAATTGAATTAATGAAACAAAATAATTTTCAAAAATGTTCATACAGAAACCTTTCAGGCGGCATTGTTTCAATACACAGTGGATGGAAAATCTAATGATAAAAAAATTAATCACTTTACTTAAATTAGGAAGAAAAATTGCAAAATCTGATATATTAAAAATCGCGTCTAAATTTAAAAAACCTCCCTTAGCTATATCAATATTATTTAAAATATTATCATTTTCATTTGATAAAAAAAAACAAAATGACTTATCCTTGGATGATGGAGAACAACTGTCAAGATCATTAGAGTCTATGGGTACAACTTTCATAAAACTTGGACAATTTCTTGCTACAAGGCCAGATATAATAGGAGAGGAATTGTCATCAAAACTTGAAAAATTACAGGATCGTCTACCACCATTTTCTATTTATGAAGCAAAAGAAATAATTAAGGATGATCTTGGAACTGAAACATTTAATTCTATAATAGATCTAAGTGATCCGGTAGCTGCTGCCTCAATTGCACAAGTACATAAGGCTAAAATTAATGACAATGGAACAATTAAAGACGTAGCGATTAAAATTTTAAGACCAAATATTAAAAAAATATTCAATGAAGAAATTGATGCAATAATGTTATTTGCTTTCATCATTGAGTCTTTTGTAAAAAAAACTAAAAGATTAAAACTTGTTGAAGTTGTTTTTTTATTAAAAGAAATAACAAATCTTGAAATGGATTTAAGATTTGAAGCTGCAGCAGCTAACGAGTACGCAGAAAATACCAAAAATGATGTTGGATTTAAAGTTCCTGAAATTTATTGGAACTTTACGAGTGAAAACGTGATGACATTAGATTGGATTGATGGAGTCTCAATCAGAGAGGTTGCTGAGTTAGAAAATAGAAATCTAGATACAAATAAAATAGCAGAAGATATTATACAACATTTTCTGAGACACGCTGTTAGAGATGGTTTTTTCCACGCTGACATGCATCAAGGGAATATTTTTATTGATAACAATGGCCAAATTGTACCTATAGATTTTGGTATTATGGGTAGGCTAGATAAAACTAGTAAAAGATTTTTAGCAGAAATTTTATTTGGTTTTATTCAACGAGATTATCGTAAAGTTGCAGAAGTACATTTAATGGCAGGGCTAGTACCAAAAGAAGTTCCAATTGATGATTTAGCGCAAGCACTTAGATCGATTGGTGAACCTATATTTGGTCAGGAAGTAAAAGATATTTCAGGAGGAAAGTTATTGAAGCAATTATTTGATGTTACTGAAAAATTTAATATGCAAACCCAGCCTCAATTATTAATGCTTCAAAAAACAATGGTTGTTGTCGAGGGAGTAGCAAGAAAATTAAATCCAAATACAAATATTTGGACAACCTCTAAACCAGTGTTAGAAAATTGGCTAAAAGAAACAAAAGATCCCTTAAATAATTTAAATGAAACACTGAAAAATACTTCGGAAGTAATTAAACGACTACCTGAATTACCAAAAATCATGGACAAAGCTAATCAAGCTTTAACATTTTTAGCCAGTGGTCAAATCCCTCAAGACTCAAATTCTTATACTGCTTTGAAAGATAAAAAATCTGAGATGACTGCGTTAAGAAACCAATCTATTATTGGTATATTAATTCTTGTAATTTTTGGCCTAATAGTATTTTAATTCCTCAAATGAAAAATCTATTAAACAAAAAAATTTTATTTATTATTTGTGGTGGTATTTCTGCATACAAGAGTCTTGAAACTATCAGACTATTAAAAAAAAATGGTTCTGAAATAAAAACTATCTTGACTGAGAGTGCAAAGAAATTTGTAACTCCGCTCTCAATTACCTCAATATCACAAGGTAAAGTTTATACTGATTTATTTAGTATAGAAAATGAAACAGAAATGAATCATATTTCTCTCTCAAGATGGGCTGATATTATAATCATAGCTCCAGCTACCGCGAATACAATCTCAAAATTGGCACAAGGAACTACTGACGACCTTGCATCAGCTGTTGTATTAGCTTCTAATAAAAATATTCTTTTAGCTCCAGCTATGAATGTAAGAATGTGGGAACACCCAACCACAAAATTAAATTTACAAAAATTAAATGATTTTAAATATGAATTAATTGGCCCAGAAATTGGTGATATGGCATGTGGAGAATATGGCGAAGGCAAAATGTCTGATCCTTTGACTATTGCTTTTAAAATTGATGAATTTTTCTCAACAAAAAATAAAAAAAATAAATTCAGAGCTTTAATTACAGCAGGTCCCACTAATGAATATATAGATCCTGTTCGTTATATAACTAATAGATCAAGTGGTAAACAAGGATATGCATTAGCCAAATCTTTGTTAAAAAAAGGATTTGATACTACTTTAATTTCTGGCCCAACTAATCTTCAGATTGATGAAAACATTGAACTTGTTAAAGTTGAAACTGCTGATGAAATGTTGATTGCAACCCAAGATAATTTGCCTGTAGATGTAGCAATTTTCTCTGCAGCAGTCTCAGATTTTAAAATTAAAAAAAAGTATAATAATAAAATAAAAAAACAAGAAGATTTAAATCTTGAATTTGAAAAAAACTTAGACATATTAAATTATGTCTCTAATCATAACTCAATGAGACCTGAGCTTGTAATTGGATTTGCAGCAGATACAAATGATCTAGAGAAAAATGCAAAAGAAAAATTAGATAAAAAGAATTGCGACTGGATAATTTCTAATGATGTGTCTAATGAAAATATTGGGTTTAATTCTGAATTTAACGAAGTTACGATATATTATAGAAATAAAAATATTAAAACAGAAAAACTTTCATTTAAAAAAAAATCTGAAATATCTGATGAAATAGTTGATAGAATACTTAATCAATTAAATTAATGGTAAAAGTTCTTGTCAAAAAATTAGATCCTAAAGTTGAATTACCCTCTTATAAAACAGATGGTGCATCTGGAATGGATCTAATGGCTTTCATAAATAATCCCATAATTATTAAACCTAAAACAGCGTGTTTAATCCCTACAGGACTTGCTGTCGCATTTTCTAGTAATTACGAATTACAAATAAGACCGAGATCAGGTTTAGCAGCAAAAAATAATATTACCGTTTTAAATACACCTGGTACAATTGATAGTGATTACAGAGGAGAAATAAAAGTAATTCTTTTTAATCACGGTAAAGAAAATTTTATTATTAATAACAAAGATAGAATTGCTCAAATGGTTTTAAATCCTGTGATTAAAATAGACTTTGAGAAAACTGAGAATCTTCCAGAGTCAATTAGAGATAAGGGTGGTTTTGGCTCAACAGGTAAATGAATTCTAAATTAAATAAAAAAGAAATAGAAAAGTTCTCTAGGCAAATAGTTCTTAAAAATATTGGACCTTTAGGACAAAAAAAAATAATCAATTCTAAAGTTCTTATAATAGGAATGGGAGGTTTAGGTTGTCCAGTAGCAGAATTTTTAACAAGGTCTGGCGTTGGTAAAATTGGTATTGTAGACCACGATTTTGTAAATCTTTCAAATATACATAGACAAAGTTTATATGACGAAAAAGATTTAAATAAATTGAAAGTTGAAGTTGCTAAATCTAAATTAAATAAAATTAATGCAAATACCAATATTAATGCTTTCAAATTAAGGTTAGATAATAATAATTTCAAAAAAATTATAAAAAATTATAATTATATTGTTGATGGTACTGACAATTTTGAAAGTAAATTTTTAATAAATGACATGAGTGCAAAATATAGGAAATTTCTTGTTTCCGCCTCTATAAGTAAATTTGATGGACATGTCTTTACATTTAATTTTAAAGATAAAAAAAAATCTTGCTTGAGATGTTTTTACCAAGAGGAAACGATATCAGATGAAATTTTAAATTGTGAATATGAAGGAGTCTTAGGAACCGTTGCCGGGATAGTTGGAACCATACAAGCTAATGAGGTTTTAAAACAAATAATGGGAATAGGACAAAATTTAAATGGATTAATTTTGATTATAGATTTATTAAATTTAAACTTTAGAAAAGTAAAAATTAATAAAAGAAAAAAATGTAGATGCAATTTGTAATAAAAAAAATATTTATATTCATTATTTTAATAAATTTTATCACATATAGTTCTGCTAATGAAATTTTCGTATCTCTTAAGAAAAATAAAGTTAACGTTCGTTATGGTCCAAGTTTTGACTCTGATATAAAATATATATACAAAAAAATTAATTTACCTTTAAAACAAATAGATAAAAAAGAAAATTTTAGAAGAATTATTGACTTAAAGAATAACAGTGGTTGGATACATATTTCTCAACTCAAAAAAAGTAATTCTATAATTACAACTAAAGATAAAATTTTATTCAAAAAACCTGCCTCATATGCAAAACCAATAGCTCAAATTAAAAAAGGTAGATTATTAATAATAAAAAAGTGTGAAGAACAATGGTGTAAAGTCACTTCTGAAAAATATGAAGGATGGATCAAAACTGACCATATTTGGGGATATAATTAATTAAAGTCCTCGGATAAAGATAATACATTATCTGGAGATAATTTTGCAGTATGTGAATATTCTGAATGATCTATACCAATTTCAATTTCAGCGTTATTTGATTTAAATTTTTTTATCTGATCAGCATTTAATTTAAAATGTATAAATTGCACTGAAGAAGCTTTACCTTCTGCAGATGTTCTATCTACATCCTCTTCAGGAACAGCTTTTATTGTTTCACCATTTATTTTCATAAATACGTTGTTTTCAATTCCTCCAACTTTACCTAAAAATGTTGCTCGTGAAACTGGATTATCAATTTCAAACATTAGTGTTGCTGTTAGCTCATGCCCATTTGGGATTAAGGGATTATAAGCTGCAAGTTCATCCTGTAATTGTTCTTCACCACCTTTTTCTATGTAAAGCATTTCTTGAACTTGTGCCAACATTGTTTCATAACTTTCAAAATAAAAAGTTGCATATGGACCTAAAGCAATTCTTCTATGTTTTTTTAAATCTAGTAATTTTTTTCTTAACTCTCTTCTATTTTTTACATAAACATCTAAAGGCATAATGTCTTGTTTTTGAATTACTCTTTTATCTCTCGGCATCATCATAAATTATAACTTTTGGCCATTAATTCGATAGGGTGTAGTGCCTCATCATTTGTAATTTTAGTGTCGATCTCCAATTGTTTAAGATGCTTACCAGCAAGTGGACAATCTGAGGCCATATATTTATTATTTTTTGCTTTAATTTGTCTAGCTGTAGGCCTTCCAACTTTATTTGCTACATCATGTGTCTCTCTCATCACGCCAAAAGTTCCCCCATGACCTGCACATCTTTCAACTACATCAATTTTAGCATCGGGAATTAATTTTAACATGTCTCTAGCTTTAATACCCATATTCTGCGCCCTTGCGTGACAAGCATGATGCAATGTTATTCCGCCATCAATTTTTCTAAGTCCTTCAACTAACCCCTCATTATTTGCAATATCTACAACATATTCATCAATATCCATTACGTTAGAAGACAATCTTTTTACTTTTTCATCCTCAGGTAATAGTAAAGGCCATTCAAATTTTAACATCAAACCACAACTTGCTGTTAAAGTTACTACTTTGTATCCCTTATCAATCCATTCAATCAGATCCTTTGAAATTTTTTTAGCTTGCTCTACAACTTTTGGAAGATCTGCTTGCTCGAGAAATGGCATCCCACAACAACCAGGATATGATTCTTGTACTTCTACACCATTTTTTTTTAAAACTTTTAAAGCAGCAACCCCTGTGTTTTTTTTATTAAAATTCACAAAGCAAGTCGAATAAATAACAACTTTCCGTTGTTTTGAGGATATTTCATAACTTATTTTATCTTTATTTTTTTTAAAAAAATTTGAAAATGTTTCTGAATTATATTTTGGTAATTGAACTCTTTTATCTATTCCAGTAATAATTTCTAAGATTTTTCTTATTAGTTTATTCTTAATATTTGAAGCCCAATTAATAATTCTAGAAAACATAACACCAATATTAGCATTTCGATCTATTTGAGCTAATTGACTAGGTACACTTGGTAATTTACCTAATTTTTTTTGAGCTGCCCTGTATCGTAACATTAAGTGTGGAAAATCTAAGTCAAAGTCGTGTGGTGGAACGTATGGACACTTAGTCATGAAACACATATCACATAGTGTACACGCATCAACTACAGGGGCAAACTGCTCACTAGATAAGCTATCAACATCCTCATTTTTAGAATCATCAATCATATCAAATAGTTTTGGAAATGAGTCGCAAAGATTGAAGCATCTTCTACATCCATGACATATATCAAATACTCTTCTCATTTCTGCATCTAATTTTTCTGAATTTAAGAAATCAGGATGCTCAAAATTTATTGGATGCCGTATAGGTGCAGCTAAACTACCTTCTTTTGCCATTATTATATTTATTAGATTTTTTAGTGGGCTTTGTTAGCCCACTATATAAATTTATTAACTAATAGACTCTAAAGTTTTTTGGAATTTACCAGCATGAGATTTTTCAGCCTTTGCTAATGTTTCAAACCAGTCTGCTATTTCTTCAAAACCCTCTTCTCTGGCTGTTTTAGCCATACCTGGATACATGTCCGTATACTCATGAGTTTCACCCTCTATCGCAGATGCTAAATTTGCTTTTGTTTCTCCAATAGGCTTACCAGTAGCAGGATCTCCTACCGCCTCTAAATATTCTAGATGACCATGAGCATGTCCTGTTTCACCTTCTGCAGTTGATCTGAATACTGTAGCTACATCGTTATAACCTTCAATGTCTGCTTTTTGTGCAAAGTACAGATATCTTCTATTAGCTTGACTTTCTCCAGCAAATGCTGCTTTCAAGTTTTCTTCAGTTTTACTTCCTTTTAATGACATAATGTTCTCCTTAATAATTGAAGTATATAGTTAAAATAAATTTAATGTCAACAGTTTAGAATAATTATAATATAGTTTTTAAACTATTGAAATTATTATATTATTTTTGATTTTGATTATCAGTTGCAACTTTTATCAGAATTTCTATAGATTGAATTTTTTTTCCAGTGGGATTTTCTTTAACTTTTGGTGTCTCTATTTTTTCATCGTAGCAATCAATTAATTCATTCGTGTCTTCGTCATAAAAATGATGATGATTTGAAATGTTGGTATCAAAATAACTTTTGTCACTATTTACTGAAATTTCTTTTAAATATCCTTTTTTTTTAAATGCATGCACAGTGTTATAAACTGTGGCTAAAGATATTTTTTCTTTCAACTCTATTGAGATTTTTTTAACTAAATCATTAATTGTAAAATGGAATGTTTCCTCATTATTAAACAATACTTCACATATTTTAACCCTTTGCTTAGTTGGTCTTAATCCCGAAGATCTCAATTTATCAATAAATTCAGTGTTTTTTTGCATTGTAAATTATAATAATTCTAAACTTTATGTATATTATATTTACATAAAATCAAGTAGAAGGGTGTTCAAAAATATGAAAAAAAGCTCTTATTCTTACGATGAGTTAATAAATTGTGGAAATGGAGGACTTTTTGGTCCTGGAAATGCTAAATTACCTCTTCCACCAATGCTGATGTTTGATAGAATAACTGAAATTAATGAGAATAAAGGCACATTTAAAAAAGGTTCTTTAAAAGCTGAACTAGACATAAAAGATGATCTTTGGTTTTTTGACTGTCATTTTAAAGAAGATCCCGTCATGCCTGGATGCCTAGGCTTGGATGCTATGTGGCAGTTAGTTGGTTTTTTTCTAGGGTGGCTTGGACATCCTGGAAAAGGACGAGCATTAGGAGTTGGCACTGTAAAATTTACTGGTGAAGTTTTACAAAATGTAAAGAATGTAAGGTATGAAATAGATATGAAAAAGATTATGTCACCAGGTGGAACTACAGTCGGTCTAGCTAATGGTATTGTCCTCGCAGATGATAAAAAAATATATTCAGCTGAAAACTTAAAAGTAGGTTTATTTAAATAATGAGAAGAGTTGTGATTACAGGTCTTGGAATAGTATCATGTTTGGGAAATAACCAAAAAGAAGTCCACCAATCACTATTAAATTCAAAATCTGGAATCTCTTTTGCAGATGAATATAAGGAACATAATTTAAAAAGCCATATTCATGGTAAACCAAAGATAAAACTTGAAGATCATATAGATAGAAAAACAATTAGATTTATGGGCTCAGGATCAGCATATAATTATATCGCTATGAAAGAGGCTATTGAAGACTCTGGACTAGAGGAAAAAGAGGTTAGTAATTTTAAAACTGGAATTGTGATGGGCTCTGGAGGACCATCAATTGAAAATGTAATTCTAGCAGCAGACAAAACTAGAGCAAAAACACCTAAACTCATGGGGCCATTCATTGTACCAAGAACTATGGCAAGCACCGCTTCTGCAACGCTTGCTGTCCCTTTTAAAATAAAAGGAATAAATTATACAATGAGTTCTGCTTGCGCAACAAGTGGGCACTGTATTGGTAATTCTATGGAATTAATTCAAATGGGTAAACAAGATATTGTTTTTGCAGGTGGTAGTGAAGAAATACACTGGGCTATGACTGCTATGTTTGATGCTATGACTGCTCTTTCATCAAAGTATAATGAAACACCAGAGACAGCATCACGAGCTTATGATAAAACTAGAGATGGATTTGTAATTGCTGGTGGAGCAGGTGTTCTGGTTCTTGAAGAATATGAACATGCTAAATCTAGGGGTGCTAAAATATACGCAGAATTAACTGGCTATGGTGCAACATCTGATGGATATGATATGGTTGCACCTTCAGGAGAGGGAGCTGTTAGATGTATGAAAATGGCTATGGCAAATATAAAAAATAAAATTGATTACATCAACACCCATGGTACATCTACACCAGTTGGAGATATTACTGAGCTTAATGCAATTAAAGAAACTTTTGGAGACGAAATTCCAAAAATTAGTTCAACAAAATCTTTATCAGGCCATCCTTTGGGAGCAGCTTCTGTTCATGAAGCGATTTATAGTTTAATAATGATGAAAAATAATTTTATAACTGGGTCTGCTAATATCAAAGAAATGGATGAAGACGCAAAGCAATTTCCAATTGTTGCTAAAACTGAAACAGAGACAATCTTAAATACTGTAATGTCCAATAGCTTTGGTTTTGGTGGAACAAATGCTGCTTTGATTTTTGAAAAGGTTTAATAATGAGTATCATGAAAGGTAAAAAAGGATTAATTATGGGAGTTGCAAATGAAAGATCTATAGCTTGGGGTATTTCTCAAAAACTTTCAGAAGCTGGAGCTGAACTTGCGTTCACTTATTTAGGTGAAGCTTTAAAAAAAAGAGTAGTCCCTTTGGCGGAAAAATTAAATTCAAAATCAACATTTAGTTGCGATGTTGAAAAAAAAGAGGATGTAATTAAATTATTTGAAGAAATTAAATCACAATGGGGTGAAATTGACTTTGTCGTTCATGCTATTGCTTTTTCAGATAAATCAGAATTATCAGGAGAATATTTAAATACTACAAGGGAAAACTTTTTAAAAAGTATGCTTATATCATGTTTTTCATTTACTGAGGTTGCAAAAGAGGCATCACAAATAATTAAAAAAGGAGGAAGCTTACTTACACTTACTTATGAGTCCACTAAAGCTATTCCAAATTATAATGTAATGGGTGTTTGTAAATCAGCATTAGAAGCGAGTGTTAAATACTTAGCTAGAGATTTGGGAGCCAAAGGTATTAGAGTAAATGCCATTAGTGCTGGTCCTATTAAAACATTGGCTGCTTCTGCAATTGGAGATGCAAAATTTTTGTACAAATGGAATGAGGACCATTCTTTCCTTAAAAGAAATGTTGACATAAATGATGTAGGCAATTCAGCATTATATCTACTTAGTGAACTTGCTAATGGTGTAACTGGTGAAATTCACTACGTTGATGCTGGATATAATAAGGTTGGTATGCCTGATCCTAAAAACATTAGTTAAAATCATCTAAATTATGGAAATAGTTATATTTTTAATTTGTTTTGTATTTGTGATTTATTATTTGTTTAGACCCACCTCGAATAAAGAAAAAAAACAATTTGATGATAAAAATAATTGGCGAGGTGGATTTTAATTTTTATTCCCTAGCTTGTTTCATGGAAAGTTTGACTTTACCTCTATCAAAACCTATCACTTTAACTTTTACTTCATCACCTTCTTTTACAATATCAGTAACTTTTGCGACTCTCTTATCTGCAAGCTCTGAGATATGAACTAAACCATCTTGTTTCCCAAGAAAATTAACAAAAGCACCAAACTCCATAATTTTCATTACTTTTCCTAAATAAACTTTATTCAATTCAGCTTTTGCAGTAATATCTTTTATCATTTGTATTGCAACATTTCGAGACTCTTCATCTGGGGCAGCAACAGTTACAACTCCTTCATCATTTACATCTACTTTTGCGCCAGACTTTTCAACAATTTCTCTAATTGTTGCTCCACCTTTCCCTATCACAGCTGCAATATCTTTTTTATCAACATTAATTTTTTCCATTTTTGGAGTATGTTTTCCAACATCAGATCTTGATGCTGATAGTGCTTTATTCATTTCTCCAAGTATATGAAGTCTTCCATCTTTAGCCTGATTTAAAGCCTGCTCCATAATTTCAAATGTTATTCCCGTAATTTTGATATCCATTTGAAGTGAGGTAATCCCATCCTTAGTTCCAGCAACTTTAAAATCCATATCCCCTAAATGATCCTCGTCTCCTAAAATATCCGACAAAACACTAAAATCATTACCTTCTTTAATTAATCCCATTGCTATACCAGCAACAGGTTCTTTAATTGGTACTCCTGCATCCATTAATGCGAGTGAAGTTCCACAAACTGTAGCCATTGATGAAGAACCATTGGACTCAGTAATTTCAGACACCACTCTAAATGTATAAGGGAAACCCTCTTTTGATGGTAATGAAGAATGAATAGCTCTCCATGCTAATTTTCCATGTCCTATCTCTCTTCTGCCTGTTCCAATTCTTCCAGTTTCACCAACTGAGAAAGGAGGAAAATTATAATGAAGCATAAATCTCTCTCTTTGTAATCCATCTAAACTTTCAATTCTCTGTTCATCATCAGAAGTACCTAAAGTAGCAGTCACAATTGCTTGTGTTTCCCCTCTTGTAAATAAAGCAGATCCATGAACTCTTGGTAAAATACCAACTTCACATGAAATAGGTCTCACATCGGATAACCCTCTACCATCAATTCTATTCTTATTCTTTAAAATATCAGTTCTTACAATAGATTTTTCAAGATTCTTAAGTTCTGAGTTTACATCAAGATCAGTGTAATTTTCATTTTCCTCATAAATTTTTTTAGCTTTATCAGTAATCTCAGAAATTTGGTTTGATCTATCTTGTTTATCTCTTGTTGAAAAAGCTTTTTTCAAATCTTTCGTAAAAGTTTCTTCAAGTTTTTTCTTAACCTCAGAAAGATCTTTTTTTTCAAAAGTCCATTGAGGTTTTTTACATTCTTTCGCAAGTTCCTCAATCATTTGGATTACTGGAACAAATCCTTGGTGACCAAATTTAACTGCATTCAACATTTCATCTTCGGTTAAACCACTTGCTTCCGACTCAACCATGAGAACAGCGTCTTTAGTGCCTGCTACAACCAAGTCTAATTTTGACTTTTCTAATTCAGTTTTAGAAGGGTTTAAAATATATTTACCATCAATATAACCAACCCGAGAAGCCCCTACCGGACCCATGAATGGCATACCTGATATAGCCAAAGCTGCAGATGATGCAATTATTGATAAAATGTCTGCTTCATTTTCTTTGTCGTAGGAGATAACAGTTGGCAACAACTGTACTTCATTTTTAAACTCATCAGGGAAAAGAGGCCTAATTGGTCTATCGATTAATCTTGAGATTAATGTTTCACTTTCTGTTGGTCTTGCTTCCCTTTTAAAATATCCGCCTGGAATTTTTCCAGCTGCATAATATTTTTCTTGATAATTTACAGATAACGGAAAATAGTCTACATCGGGGTTTACTTTTTTTGCTCCAACTACCGTAGCTAAAACTACTGTTTCTCCACACGTAGCGATTATCGCACCGTCTGCTTGTCTTGCTATTTTACCAGTTTCTAATGTTATTTTCTTACCCGCTACTTCAATTTCTTTCTTAAATACTTTAAACATTTCATTTCCATTTCTTTTCGTTCCATTCAATTTTATATAAGTTGAACTTTATTTTCTTAAATTTAACTTAGATAGTAAATTTTTATAAGAGTCTATTTTATTTCTCTTAAGATAATCTAACAATTTTTTTCTCCTATTTACTGCTCTCAATAATCCTACTGAAGAATGTTTATCTTTCTTAAACTTTTTAATGTGTTTAGATAATGTATCTATTTTATCAGTTAATAATGCAATTTGTATTTCTGATGATCCAGTATCTTTTTCATGCATTGCTAACTCTTTTACTTTACTGCTCATATTTATCCTTATTTATTTGTTTGTTTTATTAAGTTTTCGATTTTTTCAGCATACTCAAAAGACTCATCTTTTCTAAAAAGTAATTTTGGTAAAAATTTCATAACCACTTTTTGTGACAAAATTTTTCTGATTAAAAATGAGTATTCTTTTAAAATATTTATTGTTTCTTCAGCGTCTTTTCCCCCAAGTGGAAGAACGTATGCCTTAGCTATTTTTAAATCAGGACTCATTCTCACCTCGGTAACTGTTATTGTATTTGTTTCTAAATTTGGCACCTTAGCCTCATTTCTTATAAAAATCATACTTAAAGACTGCTTTATCATTTCTCCAACTCTAAGCTGTCTTTGAGTTATAGGTTTTCCTAATTTTGCTGCCATCAAATTGTCCTCTCCGTAGATGTAACACTAAATGCTTCTATTGTATCATTTTTTTGAAAATCCATATAATCTTTCAAAGTTATTCCGCATTCCTGCCCACCACTAACTTGTTTTACTTGGTCTTTTTCTCTAAATATAGTTGATACTTTGCCAGTAAAAATAATAGCTCCATCTCTTATAATCCGGACATCGGATGAACTACTAATTTCACCTTCTGTAACTTTTAAACCAGCTACTTTTCCAGCACCTGATACTTTAAAAATTTCTAAAATTTTTGCTGTTCCGGTGATTTTTTCCTGAACATCTGGTGTTAATAAGCCTGACATCCTTTGTTTTATATAATCTAAAACTTCATAAATAATATTATATGAAGAAATTTTTATATTTTCATTTTCAGCTAATTTTTTTGCCTCTTTACTTGGTTTGACATTAAACGCTACTAAAACTGCGTTAGAGGCTTTCGCCAGTGAAACATCTGTTTCTGTTACCATTCCTATGTCTGCTAGAATTATCTTTGGTTTTACTTCATCATGTTTAATTTGACCAATTGCATTTTTAATTGCTTCTGAAGATCCATGAACATCTGATTTAATGATCAGATTCAATTCCTCTGTAGATTTGTCAGAAAAGGCTGAATCTTGAGTGGCAAATGTAAGTGGATTTTTTCCATCTTTGCTCTCTTGAGCTCTATTTTCACTTAATGATTTTGCCTCCTTTTCAGTATCTAAAACAATAAAGTCATCTCCTGCTTTTGCTGCACCATTTATTCCTAAAATTTCAACTGGAGTTGAAGGCAAAGCTTCATTAATATTTTGACTTTTATCATTAATAATAGCCCTAATTTTTCCCCACTTTAAACCACTAACAAAAAAATCACCTTTCTTTAATGTTCCAGTTGTAACAATTATATTTGCTACTGGACCTCTTCCTACATCAATTTTAGACTCTAATACTATACCCGTAGCTTTAGATTCATAATCTGTTTTAAGATCTAAAATCTCTGCCTGAAGTATTATAGACTCTACTAACTTATCTAAATTTTTTTTTGTTTTAGTAGAAATTTCGACCATCAAAGTATCACCAGACAAATCCTCAGCTATTAATTCGTGTTCTAATAATTGATTTTTAATTTTTTGTGGGTCAGCCTCTGGCAGATCACATTTATTAATTGCTACAACAATAGGTACATTTGCTGCTTTAGCATGTTTTATTGACTCTATTGTTTGAGGTTTAACACCATCATCAGCTGCAACCACCAATACTACTACATCAGTCAATTTTGATCCTCTGGCTCTCATCTCTGTAAAAGCTGCATGACCTGGTGTATCAATAAAAGTTATTTTATTTCCATGACTTTCAATTTGATAAGCACCAACGTGCTGAGTAATTCCACCAAATTCACCCGAAACTACATTAGCGCTTCTTAGCACATCTAACACGGAAGTTTTACCATGATCTACATGACCCATCACTGTAACTATTGGTGGTCTATTTTTTAAATTTTCTACTCTAGTTGCCTTTATTTTCTTAATTATTTCCTCTGCTTTTTCCTCTCTAATAGGATTATGGCCAAACTCTTTTACTAAATATTCAGCAGTGTCAGCTGCTAAATTTTGATTAATAGTAACGGTAACACCCATGCCAAATAAATGTTTGATAACATTGCTTGATTGTTCTGCCATACGATTTGCAAGTTCTCTTACAGTGATTACTTCAGGTATATTAATATCTCTTTTTACTGGTTTAAGACTTTCTTTTATTTCATTTTTATTTAAATTTTTCTGCTCTTTCTCCCTTGCTCTTTTTACTGAGGCAAGACTTCTCTCTCTTGCTTCAATCTCATCACTTAAAGCCCTGGAAACAGTTAATTTAACCTCTCTTTTTTGAGCTCCCAACTTAAACTTTTTTTCTTTACTTTCATTGTCACCCTTAATTCTTCTTGTAGCCCTTTGTTCTGCTAGCTTTCGTTTTTCAAAATCATTTGTAAAAGGAGGTGTTTTTACTCCCATGGAAGATTTTAATAGATTTCCACGATTAAAAGTTGAATTTTGTTTAAATCTTCCTCCTGTACTTGATGATTTAAAGCTACTTCCCTTTTTAAAAAAATTACTTTTTGGTTTACCTATTTTAACAGAGTTTCGACCTTGAGTTTTTGCAATTTCAATATTTTTGAAAGATTTTTTGGCTGTACCAGAAATCGTAAGTTTTGTTTTTTTGTTTTCCATAACTCATCTCTCAATCTTTATAAATAATATTTCTTGCTGACATAATTAACCCATCAGCCTCGTCTTTTGATAAAGCAAAGTCCTCTAAATAACCTTGAATTTTTACTCTCTCGCCTTTGACTACATCATAACCACCTGTTAATTCATCTGAAGCAAGATCAGCAAAATCCTCTAAAGTAAGAATTTTTTGTTCACCCAATGTTACTAACATCCCTGGTGTTAATCCTTTTAAATCTATTAAAGAGTCTTCAAGTCCAAGATCTTTAATTCTTTGAGAAATATCTTCTTGATCTTTTTCGTGAAATTCTTTTGCTCTTTCAATTAAAGCTTTAGCTGTATCCTCTTCTATACCTTCAATTTTTATAATATTTTCCAATGTACTATCTTTAATATCATCAATGGTTGAAAATCCTTCTGCCACCAGTAATTGTCCTAGTGTTTCATCTAGTTCTAAATTTTTAACAAAATATTCAGTCTTTTCTTTAAATTCTTGTTGTCTTCTTTCAGAATCTTCTTGATCAGTCATTATATTTATTTCAAAGTTCATTAATTTTGTTGCAAGACGAACGTTTTGACCCCTTCTACCAATAGCTTTACTTAAATTTTCTTCTGTCAAAATAACATCAAGTTTTTTTCTCTCTAAATCTACATTAACTCTTTGAACTTCTGCTGGAGATAAAGCATTTGAGACTAATACTGCTGGATCCTCGGACCAGTTAACAATATCGATTTTTTCACCTTGAAGTTCATTTACAACCGCCTGTACCCTTGAACCTCTCATACCTACGCAAGCTCCTACTGGATCCAAAGATGTATCAACTGCTTTGACACAAATTTTAGCTCTACTTCCTGGGTCTCTTGATGATGATTTAATTTCAATTAAACCATCATAAATCTCTGGAACTTCTTGTAAAAAAAGTTTCTCCATAAACTTAGGATGTGCTCTTGATAAAAAAATCTGCTGACCTCTAGGTTCTCTTCTTACATCATAACAGTAAGCTTTAACTCTATCTCCAGCTTTAATATTTTCTCTGGGTATCATTTCATTCTTTTGAATAATTGCTTCAGTTCTGCCTAAATCTACTATTACATTACCAAATTCTAGGCGTTTTACTATTCCGCTTAAAATAGAGTCTTTTTTATCAATAAAATCATTATATTGTCTTTCTCTTTCAGCCTCTCTTACATTTGAACTAATTACTTGTTTTGCAGTTTGTGCAGCAATCCTGCCAAAGTCGAATGACGGTAAAGGCTGTAAAACTTCATCACCTATTTTTTTATCTTTGTTTATCTCATTAAGATTAATTGCATCTTCAAGTTTAATTTCTGTATTTATATTTTCTGGATTTTCCGCAATAATAAGTTTTCTGAAAAGTTCAATATCTCCATTCTCTCTATTGATTAAAACTTTTATTTCATTATCTTGACCAAATTTTGATTTAGCTGCTTTAGCAATTCCAGTTTCCATTGAACTAATGATCAAGTCTTTATCTATAGACTTTTCCAAAGCGACAGCTTCAGCAATTCTCAATAACTCTAATTTATCTGCTCTTTTGTTTAACATAATTTTGTTTGTTGCAAAAAAAAATGGGCTAAGGCCCATTTTGTAAAATCAGCAATTTAAAAGGAATATATTAAAGTTTTATTTTAATTCAATAAAAACTATTTCAAAAAAATGCCAGTTTTATCAGTCTTTTCCCATGAAAATGCACCATCATTTTCAGGTGTTCTTCCAAAATGACCATAGGCTGCTGTTTTCTCATATATAGGTTTATTAAGTTGCAACATTTCTCTAATTCCTCTTGGACTTAAATCAAAGTTTTCCTTAATTTTCTCCTCAACAAATTTGTTTTTTTCTAAATCATCATCAAACAAATTGACATATATTGAAAGCGGTTTTGAAACACCAATTGCATAAGCAAGCTGAATCAAACATCTGTCAGCAATTTTTGATGCAACTATATTTTTTGCAATATATCTAGAAGCATAAGCAGCTGATCTATCTACTTTAGTGGGATCTTTGCCAGAAAAGGCACCACCTCCATGCGGCGCTGCTCCTCCATAAGTATCGACTATAATTTTTCTGCCGGTTAAGCCACAATCACCATCTGGTCCTCCAATAACAAAATTTCCAGTAGGATTTACATAAAATTCATCATCATTAAATTCATATAGAAAATTTTTTGGTATTGAATTTAACATGTATGGCCTTACTAGATCTCTAACTTTTGCTTGATCTATATCAGCTGAATGTTGAGTTGAAATAACAACTGATTTAACCTTTTTTGGTTTTCCATTTTCATATTCAAAAGTTACTTGACTTTTAGAGTCTGGCTCAATATTTTTTAATTTCCCAGTTTTACGATCATTTGCCATTAATCTTAAAATTTTGTGTGAATAAAAAATTGGAGCTGGCATCAATTCATCAGTTTCACTACATGCATATCCAAACATTATTCCTTGATCTCCTGCACCTTCATCTTTATTTCCTGAGGAATCTACACCCATTGCTATATCTGTCGATTGAGAATGTAAGTGACTTTCTATTTTAGTCGCTTCTCTCCAAGAAAAACCTTCCTGATCATATCCAATATCTTTAATGCAATCTCTAACCTTTTGTATTAATTCATCATTACTGATTGTAGGTCCTCTTACCCCACCTGCCAAAACAACCTTATTAGTGGTTGTTAAAGTTTCACATGCAACTCTTGAAAATGGATCATTATTTAAATAACTGTCAACTACCATGTCTGAAATTCTATCTGAAACTTTATCAGGGTGTCCTTCGGAAACAGACTCACTTGTAAAGAAAAAATTTTTTAAATTATTCATTAAGAAATTCTATTAAATGAAAATATCAATAAAATATACAAGAAAATTAAAATTAAAAACATTTTATTACCATGTTGTGAAAATAAAGTTGTATCTAAAACTCTTTTTTCAGTCAAATCTATATAACCTGTTTCTCCAAATGAAATTTTTTTTTCTATAATTCCTACTGGATTGATAATAGCAGCAATTCCATTATTTGCTGATCTGATTATATATTTTCCACTTTCAACTGCCCTAAAAACACTATGTGTAAAATGTTGATGTGGTCCAATTGAATTACCAAACCAACCATCTTCAGAAATATTTATAATATAATCAAAATCAGAACTTTCATAAATTCTACCAGAGTAAATTATTTCATAACAAATTAGTGGCAAAATCTTTATATTAAAACCATTTTCATTTATTTTAATTATTTTTCTATTTTCTCCACTGCTAAATGATTGATAATTGTTTGTGAGAGATTTTAAATGAATTTTTTTTAACATTTTTTCAAATGGTAAAAATTCACCAAAAGGTACAAGGTTCACCTTATTATAACTATCAATAACTTTTAACTTGTTGTTATAAATAGACAAAGAATTATAGAATTTATTATTATTATTATTACTTTTTAAACTATTTATTCCTATTGCAATTATATGGTTTTCATTAAATTTTTTGTTAAATAAATAATCGAATTTCACTAACTCTGATTGATTGATATTAGGAATTATTCCCTCTGGCCATATAAATAATGTTTTATTGTCAAAATTTGGATCACTTAGTTCGATTAATTCTTCAATTACAGACATTGTATTTACATTCAAATAAAATCTATCTAATTCAATTTTTGAGCTTACTGATCGTATAACATAGTCATTTTTTATAAGTTCTAACGATTGAAATGAATTAATTTTCGATAATCCACTAAAATATGAAGCTATTGGGGATAATAAAAGTAAAATTCCAATTATAGTCTCCTTGTTTTTTTTTTTTTAACAGAAATAAAGCCGGACTTACAAACAAAGATATGCATAAGGTATTAAAGGCATATATACCGATCACAGATACAATTTGTATAACTTCTAAATAATTTAGAAAACTGTATGCAATTAGGTTCCACGGAAATCCAGTTAGAATATTACCTCTAAGATATTCAAACATACCAAATAAAAGTGAAAATAAAAATAAGTTACATAAAAGTTTTTTTGTTTTAATAAGAAAAAAACAATAAGTAACCACTCCGTAAAAAATTGCCAGAAATGAGGGTATAACAAGAATTGCAATAGGAATTAAATATTTAAAATTTTGATCAAATGATAATGAAATTGAGACCCAATATAAACTTGAAAGAAAATATCCAAATCCAAACAACCAACCATATAAAAAACTGACATTTTGATATTTATTTTTTTTTTTAAAAATATAGAAAAAAAATAAACTGAATGTAAAAAAATTTATTAAAATAAAATTATATGGTGGTAGACTGAAAGATGTTAATGCACCTAAAATAATCAAATATAGATATTCAAAATAATTTTTTTTTTTCAAATTAATTTAATTTTTTAATTACTGACTGATATATTTTATTTTCTTCTTTTAACATTTTTTTATAATCATTATAACTAACATGATCAAAACCCATCAAATGTAAAAAACCATGAATAAAAATTTTAATTAATTTATCTTTAAAAAAAATAAATTTTTGATTTTTTGGTTTATTTATAAAATCATAGCTAATCGCTATGTCTCCTATATACAATTTTTTTTTAAACTTAATTTTTTCTTGATATGGAAAAGATAATATATCAGTTGGTTTATTTTTATTTCTGAATTTTTTATTTAACTTTTTTATATGTCTATTATTAGTAAGTAGCAATGTAAGAAATATTTTTTTGTTAATAAATCTATATTTTTTTGGAAAAGATTTACAAATAGATTTAAAGAATAATTCTTTTTTTTTAATTTTTTTTGACCAGTTTTTTTCCTCAGAAACTACATCTATATTAATCATTATGATTGTTATAAGCCTTAACAATCTTTGATACAAGCGGATGCCTTACTACATCTGAATGATCAAAATCAACAACTGATATTTCATTTAAATGAGATAAAAGTTTTTTTGATCTATCTAATCCTGAAATGCTTTTATTAGGCAAATCTATCTGTGATGGATCACCATTTACAACAATTTTTGAATTTTCACCAATTCTAGTTAAAAACATTTTTATCTGGGTGTCAGTTGCATTTTGTGCTTCATCTAAAATTGCAAATGAATTTTTTAAAGTCCTACCTCTCATGAAAGCTAAAGGCGCTATCTCAATATCACCAATTTCAATCATTCTTTGTATTTTTTCAAAATGAAATAGATCATATAAAGAATCATACAATGGTCTAAGATACGGGTCTACTTTCTCTTTCATGTCTCCAGGTAAAAAACCTAATCTTTCCCCGGCCTCTACAGCTGGTCTTGACAAAATGATTCTTTCTATTTTTTTTTCCAGAAGCATCGTTAAACCTACTGCTACTGCTAGAAATGTTTTACCAGTACCTGCTGGTCCAGCAGAAATAATTATATCACTTTGCCTTAAAGCCCTAACATATTCTTTCTGTTTTTCAGATCTTGGTATAATTGATTTTTTTGGAGTTTTAATAATATCAGTTACATTTTTATTTTTTATTTTTTCATTAATCATAAAATTATCTATTGATGATAATATATCTTTATTTTCTAAACTTCCATTATTTATAAATTGATTTGCTAAAAATTGTATAGCATTTTTTAACATTTCATTTTTATCACTTGTTGATTTTATCAATATTGAGTTTCCCCGCGAATACAAACTTACTTTAGTAAGCTTTTCAAGTTCTTTTATATTTTTATTAAATTCACCAGCTACACCCATCAAAAGCTCATTATCATGAAAAATTACACTTAATGAGTTATTATCAGAATAAACAAATTTTAAATTTTTATTAAAATCCTTTTGTGAATTTATACTCAAATTAAGCCACTCTCCTATGTGTTGGATCAATTGCTAAACCAAATAATGTATTCTGGTTACTATTTAAAATTTTTACTTTCACAACTTTACCTATTAACTTATCACTACCATCAAATATTACAGATGTCATATATTCTGATTTTCCAAAAAGTTTTTTATTATCTTCTGTTTGATTTTCAACTAATACATCTATTATTTGACCCTCTAATGAATTATTCATATTAATTTGATTCTTAAACAAAACTTCTTGAACTTTTTCAAGTCTTAATAAAGCTTTCTCTTTATCGAAATTTTTAAATTCAGAAGCTTTTGTTCCTGGACGGGGACTAAAAATAAATGAATAAGAGTTTATGAATTTTACCTCTTTAATAAGCTTTATCGTATCATCAAAATCTTTCTCTCTTTCCCCTGGATAACCAATAATGAAATCACTCGAAAATTGAATTTTAGGATTAATCTTTTTAAATTTGTAAAAAATTTTAAGATAATTTTTAATATCATGCTTTCTATTCATCAATTTTAATACCCTGTCAGACCCACTTTGTACAGGAAGATGCACTAAAGGCATCAATTTCTCTGAGTTTTTGTAAATTTCAATTAAGTCATCTGTCATATCATTGGGATGCGATGTGGTATAACGAATACGCTCGAGACTATTAGATTTTTCGATTTCTAAAATTAAATTTGATAATTTTAAATTTTCATAGTTATAAGCATTTACATTCTGTCCTAAAAGAATAATTTCCTTTACTCCATTCTCTATTAGATTGTTTGCTTCATCAATAATTTGATTAAATGGTCTTGAATATTCAGGTCCTCTAGTAAAAGGAACAACACAGAAATGACAAAATTTATCACATCCTTCTTGTATTGTTAGATATGAGGATACTTTATTTGACTCATTTTTAATTTTCTCAAGATAATTAAATTTTGATATTGCATCAAAGTCTGTTTCTTCTCTTTTTCTATTATTAAATTGTAAAATAGTATCGTTTATTTTATGGTATGCTTGAGGGCCTATAATCAAATCTATATAAGGTTCCCTTTTTAACATCTCATTATTTTCTGCTTGTGCAACACACCCTGTGATAATAACTAGTGGTTTGGATTTTGATCTAAAAATTTTTTTAACTCTACCAATTTCGTGATAAACCTTTTCTTTAGCTTTATCTCGAATATGACAAGTATTTAATAAATAACAATCAGCTTCTTCATAATTAGATGTTTTTTTATATCCAATTTCCTTAACAGTATCATAAATACGACCAGAGTCATATTCGTTCATTTGACATCCAAAGGTTTTAATAAATATTTTTTTATACATTAAAATTTATGGTGTTTTTTTTTTAACACCATAAAGTTCTAATTTATGGTCTACTAAGTTATAACCATATTTGTCAGCTACTTGTTTTTGTAATTTTTCAATCTCTTCATCAACAAATTCTATAATCTCTCCGGTTTTTACATCGATGAGATGGTCATGATGTCCTTCATTTAGCTCTTCGTATCTGGCTTTACCTCCTTTAAATTCATGTTTAGTTAATATTCCAGACTCTTCAAATAATTTAACTGTTCTATATACAGTCGCGATACTTATCTTGGGATCAATTTTTGAAACACGATTATATAACTCATCTACATCAGGATGATCAGACGACTCTGACATTACCTTTGCAATAATTCTTCTTTGATCTGTTAACTTAACTCCTTTAGATAAACATTTTTCTTCTATAGACTCTGACATAATGAAGTTTAACTTAAATAAATAGGATTAATCAAATTTTTTTTAATCCCTAATTTATCGCATAGATTGGGGATATTTTCATATTTTTTATTGCTGTATTTTTTAAAATCGTTAAAGCTGAAACAATAATAATCAATTCTTTTGGCTACATAGTAGGCTTTTACAACTGCTAGAGAATTTCTTATTCCAGCAAAACTACCTGGGCCTTGGTTTACATAAATTTTTGAAATATTTTCTATTTTCAAACTATAATCATTTAAAAAATCATTAATTAAGATAACTATTTTTTCATAATTAGTTTTACTATTTTCAAAACTAACACTATAAATATTTTTATTTTTCATGAGCATAAAAAATATTTTTCTATTTGCAGCATCTATTATTAAAATATTCATAATTTTGTTTTATACTTCTATAAATACTAAAGCAGATCAAAATAATATCAAAAAATATTCAAATGACGAGGGCATTTTGTCTATAATGTACCATCGCTTTGATGAAAATAAATATCCTTCAACTAATATTCGGATGGATGTATTCGAAAATCACATTAAATTAGTTAAAGACCAAAATTATCAATTTTTAAATCCAAATAATTTTAGCAAAGACTTTTACACTCCTAAAACGGAAAAAAAAATCTTGTTAACTATAGATGATGGATTCGCGTCATTTTATTCAAACGCCTGGCCATATTTAAAAAAAAATAAAATCCCTTTTATTTTATTTATATCAACTGAGCCGGTTGGTAAAAATGGATATATGACATGGGAACAAATTAAAGAAATTGAAAAGGAAGACTTTACAGTTATAGGTCACCATTCTCATTCTCATGACTATCTTATTGATAAAAGTAATGCAGAATTTATTTCTGACATAGAAGAGGCAAATAGATCTTTTTTAAGCCATTTAGGCTATATACCAAATATTTTTTCCTATCCGTTTGGCGAGTATTCTGAATTTATGAGAAATTATATATCACAAAACTATAATTTTGCTTTTGGTCAACACTCAGGTGTCATAGATTTAAATAAAGACAAATACCAACTACCTAGATTTCCAATTAATGAAAAATACGGTAAATTAGATAGATTTAAATCTATATTAAAAACTTATCCACTTGAATATAAAGAATTATTTCCCACAGAAAAAAAATTAAATCATAAAAATAATCCTCCAAAATTTAAAGTAGAGTTTTTTAAAGATCAAAAAAATATTAAAAATATAAATTGTTTTTCAAATGAAGGCGATAAATGGGAAAAATCAATTATAGAGATAAGTGAAAATATTCTAACAATTAAATTTAGAGAAGCTTTTAAACCTAGGAGAGGAAGAATAAACTGTTCATTAAATGATAATGGTAAATGGAGATGGTTTGGAACTCAATTTATAATTATAGAAAACTAAATTAAACTCTCAAGCTCAATACTAGATGGTAATAATTTTGCATCATCAAAATCTTTTAAATTATTTTGAATTATTATTTTTTGAAGTACTTCAACGTATTGATTGCCTGTTTCAGCATATTCATGTAAATATTCTGAAAGAATAATACTGTCTAAAGGTTTATCTAAATCTCTTAATTTAGCTCTAGCTAATCTAAAATCCTCATAACTTGAGTGAGTATTTAAGTTTCTTTGATAAGCTCTAACGGATGCCTGAAGAACTTTAAATTTCATGACCTTATGACCTTCGTCTTTTTCAGCCTCCTTTGGTTTCAATCCCTCTCCAGACCATGTCCATTGACCAAACAATGCATTTCCTTCTTGAGCAAATCTTGAAGTTCCCCAACCTGTCTCTTTAGCAGCTTGAGCTATAGCCAAAGAAACTGGTATTTCATCCATTCTAATCTTGAGAATGGATAGATCTTTTGAAGGTACACCATATTGTTTATATTTCTTTTTTAACCAATTTTTTTCAAGTTCTGTATTATTACTTTTATTTATAATTCCAAAAAGTCTCAATCGATCTAATTTTATATTGTTATTTTCTTGTAAAATTAAAGGCAATATAATTTGAATAAAAAATTCTTTTCTCTTAGTAGTATTTTCAATCATTTTAATTTCTGTGGGCAAGAGAGTAAGAGCAATAGGTTTAACTAACTTATTTTTTCTAATATCATCTAATTTATAGTTTGTGTCCTCATATAGTTGTTTAATAGTAGATGCATCCAAGCGAACTGTGTCTGTCTCTTTTTCATTTAAGCTATATATATCAACTAACAAATCACTTTCGTCATAACTTTCATTTAGATTATTTCTATTCTTTTTATCTAATGTATAAACTAAAATTTCTTTTGAATTATTTTTAAACTCATTTGTATTAAGAATGTTATTATTGGCAAAATTTATCACAACAGGCAGAGAATAAAAAAATGAAATCAAAACAAAGCTACTTAATATTACTCTAAAAATTGAACCTAAATTATTTTCGTCTATTTTTTTTAAAATTCTAATATTTTTTTTAAAATTTTTTTTCATAAATTATTCAGAAATTACTTCTTTTACTTCAGGTATATAATGACATAAAAGATTTTGAACTCCCTGTTTTAAAGTCATCGTTGAACTCGGACAGCCGGAGCAACTACCTTGTAATTGAACTTTTACAATCCCATCCTTAAATCCTTTGAATTTAATATCTCCACCATCTTTTGCAACTGCCGGTCTAATTTTTTGATCAAGTACCTGAACAATTTTTTTTTCAATTTCACCAAGATTTGTTGTGCTCTCGTTTAAGTCTTGATCTACTATATATTCTTTTCCAGATGAATAATGATCATTTATAAATGAGATAACTATATGCTTGATTTCATCCCATTTAGCTTCATCATATTTATTAATTGAAATAAAATCTCTATTTAAAAAGACTCCTTCAACACCATTTATTGAAAGTATGTTTCTTATAAGCTCATTATTTATATTATCTTTTTTTGTTATTTCGAATGACCCGCTGTTAGACACAATCTTACCGGGAATAAACTTTAATGAATTCGGATTTGGTGTTGTTTCTGTTTGAACGAACATAAATTATATATAATCAATAATTTAGAAATTTAAAATAATTAAAAAAAATTTTTCAAAAACCTATAATTTCATACATTTTTTTAACTTTTTCTGATGCAATATTGTTAGCTTTCTCATAACCTTCATCAAGAATGTTGTCTAAAAATTTCTTTTCATTCATTAACTTTTTTATCTCTTTTGCAATTGGGTCAATTTCCTCAACTAAAACTTCAGATAATTTTTGTTTAAACTCAGAAAAATTTTTTCCTTTAAAATTCTCAACTATATCATTTAAATTAGACTTAGTTAAACTTGCATAAATACCTAATAAATTTCTTGCTTCAAATCTGTTTTCTAAATCTTTAATGCTTGAAGGCAAAGCTAAAGAATCTGTTTTTGCTTTTGTAATTTTATTTATAATATTGTCTTTTTCATCTGTTAAATTTATTCTGCTCAAATCAGATGGTTCTGACTTGCTCATTTTTTTTGTTCCATCTTTTAAACTCATTATTCTTGAAAAGTCTTTTTGAATAAGTGGTTCTGGAACTTTTAAAAAATCATGTTTATTAAAATCATTATTAAATTTTTGTGCTATGTCTCTACAAAGCTCTAAATGTTGTTTTTGGTCTTCACCAACTGGGACATGACTAGCATCATACAATAGTATATCTGCAGCCATCAAAATTGGATATGAATAAAGACCAATACTTGCTTTTTCTTTATCTTTTCCTGCTTTTTCTTTGAATTGTGTCATTCTGTTTAACCATCCCATTCTTGCGACACAACTTAATACCCAAGCGGCCTCTGTGTGAGCAGGTACTCTTGATTGATTAAAGATAATACTTTTTTTTGGATCAATACCACTAGCAATAAATGTGGCTACTGTCTCTCTAATATTATTATTTAATTCTTTTGGATTTTGTTGAATGGTAATCGCATGTAAATCAACAACACAAAAAATACAATCATTCTGTTTATCATTATTTAAATTTACAAAATTCTTAATTGCACCTAAATAATTTCCCAAATGAAGATTTCCAGTTGGTTGTACTCCTGAAAAAATTTTTTTTGCCATAATATTAATACTTTAATTTAATATCTCTTATTTTTAAAGCTTTGATAAAATAACATATAAATAAATAAAATAGTAATCCCAATATAACACTGAGTATCAAATATAAAGATTTTATTCCTTGATTAATTTCTAATTCTGTTTGAAAAAAATTTAATAAAAATTTAAAAAAAATACCCATAAGAATTGATGCAAATGTGATCTTAAAAAACTTAATTAAAAAATCTTTATTAAAATTAAATAAATTTCGGTTTTTTATTATTAAAAATAACAAAATAGAATTGAACCAAGAAGAAATAGATGTTGCTATTGGAATTATTATAAAACCAACATCTTTGAAATAATAAACACTTATCAAAACATTTAGGATTACAGAGATCAATGATATATAAAATGGTGTTTTGGTATCATGGTGAGCAAATAAAAAACTGGAAAAAACTTTTGTTAAGGAAAAAGCCGGTAGTCCTAATGCAAAATAATATAGCGCAAGGCTAGAATTATTTACAGATGTTTCATTAAAGGATCCGTAACCAAATAAAGCTGAAATAATTTCTTTTGAGCCGATGATTAAAGCAATAGTTGCTGGTAAACTTAAAAACAAACTCAATTCGAGGGCTTTATTTTGAATAAATAAAATTTTTTTTTTTTTTCTTGATTGAATATACTTTGAAAGTTGAGGAAGAATCACAACACTGATTGCAATACCAGCTATTGCTAGATTAATTTGATATATTCTTTCAGCGTAATATAAGTAAGAAACAGCACTGGCTTGAAATGAAGCAATTATTGTCCCAATTAAAATATTTATTTGTGTCACTCCAGAGGAAAAAATACTTGGAAAAAGTTTTTTAAAAAAAAACTTTACTTTGTTATTTATCTTAATTTTGAAATTAAACTTTAATGAAAAATACTTAGAAACAAATTTGTATAAAAATAACAATTGCAAAATTCCTGCTAAAGAAACGCCATAAGATAAATAATAAACAAGTTTATCTTCTAAAAACTTTGAAAACACTAATACTAAAATCAAGATAATATTTAATATAATTGGTGCAGCTGAAGCTGCTGCAAATTTATTATGAGAATTTAAAATAGCTGAAAAAAAAGATGCTAAACTTATAAATAATAAAAATGGAAAAGTTATTCTTGTAAGTTTAATTGCTATTTCCATTTTTTCAAAATCACCAACAAAACCGGGAGCAATTATTGATACAAATCCTGGCATAAAAATTTGAGCAATAATTGTTAATATCAATAATCCTAAAAATAAAAGGTTAAAGACTTCATTTGCAAACTTATCAGATTTTTTTTTTCCTTTTAATATTTCAGATGAATAGCTTGGTACAAAAGCAGCATTAAATGTTCCTTCTGCAAATAATCTTCTAAAAGTATTAGGAATTCTGAAAGCAACAAAAAAAGCATCAGCCAAGAGGCTAGTTCCTAGAAATATAGCTATTAAAATATCTCTAAAATAACCAAGCACCCTACTTATGATAGTATAAAAACCAAATGTGCCTGTTGACTTAAGTAAGTTCATAAATCATATTAGTCTTAATTTTACCCTATTTGTACACTT
>MDTE01194502.1_pt1 | contig 28974 bp, 18 predicted proteins | sample 811231 | NCBI WGS metagenome assembly MDTE01 (sample SAMN05326651, study PRJNA326480) | marine metagenome | isolation source: seawater | place: Indian Ocean: Red Sea | collected 2010 | reverse complement strand
CGACGCCACCGGAGACGACGACGACGCCACCGGAGACGACGACGACGCCACCGGAGACGACGATGACGCCACCGGAGACGACGATGACGCCACCGGAGACGACGACGACGACGACACGCCCACCGGCGACGATGACGACGACTCGGGCGATGACGATGACAACGACTCGAGCGACGACGACACAGGGAGCGACGACGACGACACGGGGGACGACGATGACGACGACACGCCCAACGACGACGACGACACACCCAACGACGACGACACGCCCTTTGGCTAACGAGTTCGCCTAGAGAGCGCCTAGGTCGAGGGCATCGCCGCTGAGGTTGGGCCTACTTGGCCAACTTCTCGGGCTGGCTCGGGGCGGCCGTCGATGGCCCCAATTCGGTGATCAAGAACTCCACGTCGTCGCGTACTACAGAGCAGTCGGCAGTTGGCTCCGCAGGTCCCGGGCTGCCCAGGAACAGGTGGTGCAGGAGAGCCACGACATCCGCAAGATCGATTTGCTCATCGCTATTGAAGTCAGCAGCGTCGGCGCACGTGGGAGCCTCCCCCGAGGCGAACAGGAAGTTAGCCACAGCCATTCCATCGCTGATGGTGAGGGCCCCGTCCCCATCCACGTCTCCACGGTTGCGCAGACCCAGCCCCACCGGTGCAACCACCGAGACTGGAATCGCCCCGTAGTCATCGCCGCCGGCATCAAACTCAAGCAGCTCCCGATACTCCAGCGGCTCATCACTCGCCTCACCCACGGGCACCCTCATCAGCAGGTCCGTAGCAGACCCGGCTTCGAGACTGAGCTCGATGGGCATGCCCAAGATCCTCGCCCAGGGTCCGTCGAGGTGTAGATCCAAGTCGTCCTCGAAGCCGTTCTCAACCAACATTCGGTACTCCCACCACTGACCTGTCGCGTCCTGGTCGAAGGAGGTCGTTGCCACGAGAAGTTCTCGGCTATCTCCCGTTATCTCATCGGTCTCCTCCAGGATGGTGTCTACCGAAGGAGTCATGCTCAGATACCCTCTCAGTTGCTTGATCTGGTCGAGCACGGCAAAGCCAAAGCCACAAGCGGGAGCGATGGAGACCGACACCGGCCGAGCAGGTTGTGGAGCCAGCCGAGTGAACTGAGCAGGCCCATCGTTCATCACACAGCTCTTCCATGAGGAGCTGGCCAGCAACCGCCCCTTTCCCGGCCGGAGGGCGCCCACGTAGAGGCCTGCAGCCTCGTACTCGACGGTAAACACCTGGCCCTTCTCACTCGAGGTGGTGTTGATCGCCTGATGCAGGACTCGACACGACCAGAGTTCCTGAAGGGCAGAGGAGTAGAGATTGATCTCGAGCTCCAGGTCGCCATCCGCCTCATACCCTGTGTCATTGCAGACCCCACCACCCAGAGTGGCGGCCTCGACGACCTGGCCGGGAGCCGACACAAGCATGGTGACCAGAGCTGCTACCGAGAGTGTGCGGGTCATGGGAACCTCCTGAGTCCTTGAGTGGGTCCGGCGGACGGCCTGGAAAAAGAGGCGAGACATACCGGCGCCATGTGCTCGTTGACGTTTTGTTGACAAACAAAGACGTAATCACCTGCCCCCCACTGGCAAGTAATATTTCCCAAGCGACTGCCTTCGCTATGTTTTATCCAGATCTAGCGCGTAATTCAGGCTCATCCTCCAATTGTCAGGTTTTTTGAGAGCTAGAACGGCCCTCGCGTGACGCGCGCGGGTAATAAATTATAATTACTCAATTATTTCAATAATTTATTGTCTTTTTCCTTGCCAGCCTGACGGTGGTGATTACCCCTTTGTTTGTCAACAAATCGTCAAGCACCGATAACGGCAGATCCTCAGCGACTCCGGCCGATCGTTCCCCAGGAAACAAAGGGCGATCGCCCACAACCCTAGGAACCAAGACCATGAAGAGACCCACTGCCCAACGCCTCGTCCGACAGATCGCCCTAGCGAGCCTCGCATCCCTGACCATGATTCTTCTGCTCTCCCGGCTCGCCAGCGCGGACGCTGACCAGGGCCTAACCAACGCCGAGTTCATCCGCGGCGACCTCAACGACGACACTGTCATCGACCTCAGCGATGCCCAGGCGCTCGTCAACTACCTGTTCCTGGGCGAGGAAGGGCCCCCGTGTGAAGACATCAGCGATGTGAACGACGACGGGCTCGTCAACATCGCCGACGCTGCTCACCTCCTGGGCTACCTCTACTGGGGCGGTGAAGCCCCCCCCGAGCCCTTCGACGAGCCCGGAGGAGATCCCACTCACGATGACCCCTTCGAGTGCGGGGACACCTGCGAACCTCTCACCTGCGATGAAGCCGGTGCCGAGTGCGGCCTTGTTAGTGACGGATGCGGCGGGCAACTGAACTGCGGGAACTCCTGCTCCTCCAACGTCTGTGATGATGGGCTGTGCCAGGAGCGCTCCTGCTACGACGGCGTCCGCAACGGCACGGAGACTGACGTCGACTGCGGTGGCTCCGACTGCCAGTTTCGAGACTGCGCCATCGGCAGAAATTGTGTGAGAGATGGCGACTGCTCCAGCGGCAACTGCGACGGCGGCACCTGCAGCGCGCGGAGCAACGCGTGCACCAGCGGGCCATGCCGCTGGGTACCCGGAAGTAGGGGCATGCAACGGATCTGCACGCCACTACCTCGCCGAGGCCAGTGCTGGGGCGACTTCGACTGCAACTGGAACAGCACCTGCCACAACGCGTACGTAGGCACCACAAGTTGCCGCGCCGGCTACTGCTCCTGAGCGAAGCCTACAGACCCGACACACACCAACCACCCCACTGCGCCCGGTCCCCACGGGCCGGGCGCAACACAAAGGAAGTGCATCATGAAGACATCCAACCCCAAGGCGACAAGTGGCCGCCTCGCAAGGTCTCTGAAGAGGACTCTGCTCGCAAGCGGCCCCCTCACACTCCTACTGAGTGGCTGCGGACTGCAGCCCAGCACGTTCGGCGACGCGATCCTGACAGCGAGTGCATCGACCGGCCAAGATCTCGCCGTCGAGCCCACAGAGTTTCTAGAGATGGTCACCGAGACACAGACGATCCGGATCACCGAGCGAACGGAGGGGCCCGAGGACCCGGACTCCAATATCATCGACGGACGCTTCGTCGTGCGTCTTCGACTGGCGACTGCACCCGCAGTCATGCCCGACCAGCCACAGTCCATCACCGGCCTCGACGCCGGGTTGAGCGAAGATCTGCACCGAGTAGCCAAGGGAACCGCTCGGCCGCTGGTGGAGACAGGGCAGCTGTCGTGGGAAGCTCTCGAGCTCAAGGACGTGGGGCTCGAGAGCACCTTTGTCTTCGAGTCCGACCATTCGCCCGTCGAAGTCACCGAAGCGCTGGCCGACTATCCCCAAGTGGAGTGGGTCGAGCCCCTGCGGCGGCTACACGCCTTCGGTGAGGTCAATGACCCGGCCTTCGCCGAACTCGACCTCCAATGGAACATGAACGACCTCGAGGTGGAGTACGCCTGGGACCACGTCGACGGCACAGGCACCGTAGTCGCCGTAGTCGATTCCGCCAGCGCTCTGAATGGCTCCGACGCGCCGGAGTCCGTCATGGGTGGCATGGATCTCGTCGACTGGGACACGCACAACCTCTCGTTTACCCCCACCGACAGCATCTCGGGCCACGGCTCTCATGTCGCGGGAACCATTGCGCAGGCGACGAACAACGGGATCGGTGCCGTAGGCGTCGCCCCCGGCGCCACCATCTTGCCCATTCGGGTGCTTGATCTGGCCGGCAACACGGACACCAGCGTCGTCGCTCTAGGGATCTACTTCGCCGTCTTCCGTGGTGCCGACATCATCAACCTGAGCCTCGGCGGTCTCGGCAGGTCCCAGGTCCTCGAAGAGGCTTGCCGCTTTGCGCACAGCGAAGGCGTGACGTTGATTGCCGCATCGGGCAACAATGGGTTCAGCGACACGATTGCCCAGCCTGCTGTCTTCCCCACCACCATCGCGGTAGGAGCGAGCAATATCTACGGAAGCGCAGCGCCATACAGCAACAGTTCCTACGAGCTGGACCTCGTCGCGCCAGGAGGAGACACCACTCCCGACGTGGACAACAACAACTACCTGGACGGGATCCTCCAGCAGCGCTGCCCCCTGGGCTTGGCTTCGCTATGCGACTACGCCTTCTCAGTCGGAACCTCTCAGGCCGCTCCTCATGTATCGGGAGTCGCTGCCATGCTCCACCAGATGGGGCTTCGGGATCCGGAAGGCATTCGGACTATTCTCACGGACACTGCCGAGGACTGGGGCTACGGCTGGTCAGACGGCTACGGATATGGGGTCCTGAACCTCCCGGAGATCTTCGCTTATCTCGGCTATCCGCCTCCGGGTCAGCAGTAGGGCTTCGCGCTCGGGACAACCGCTGGCGCCCACGGGACTTCACTTCCGTGGGCGCCCTCGCTTGGGCTCCTTACGAAGCGATACACCCTCTCCTGGCATGATCGGCCTTCGACCTCAAGGGCAGGAGCTCCCATGACTGCACTCAAGAACCCTCGCGTCCAGAAACTTCACGATGCTCGCTCCGCTCTGGACGATGCCATGGTCCTGTTGGCCCTCCACGAGCTGGGAGCCTATGCGGCCCTGGCCGAGGGGCCGGCAACCTACGAGGACTTGGCGGAACGACTCCAGGCGATGCCCGTACGACTTCGATCCTTTCTGGAGCTTGCTGTGCACCTTGGCCTCCTCCAATCTCAGGGGGCACTCTTCTCGCTGTTCGAAGGGGATGAAGAGGTCTTTGATCCGAAGAGGCCACACGGCACCGGCCTGCCTTCAACCACACTCCATCAGTTGTTCGAGACAAAAGGCCGAGCCGTCGGCGTGCTTCGCGGCGATCCCTTCATCGAGACACCCGCTGCGGGCAGTGAGAGCAGCGCAAAACATCGAGCCAACTTCCTTCGGTACATGGACTCGGTCACGCAAGAGGCCGCCAGCGAGTTGGCAGCGCTGGTACCCGAAAGGGCTATCCACAAGATTGTGGACGTAGGCTCCGGTCCTGGCACCTATTCCCACGCTCTTCTGCATCGCTTCAAGACAGCACAAGCGCTGTTGATCGATCGCCCCAACGCTGAGAAGGAGGTGCTCGCCATAGCCCATGAACGTGGTCTGTCCGAGCGGGTCAGCTTCACCGGACTCGATGTGACCCGAGACAGGATCCCCGGGGACCAGGACCTCGCCATTCTCAGTAACGTCATTCACTGCTACGGCCCCGAAACCAATCAACAGCTGATCCAGCGCCTCGCCGAGTCGCTAGCGCCGAACGGCTTGCTCATCATCAAGGACTCAGCGCTGCTGGATGACCGGTCGGGACCACCTGGAGTCCTCCGATTTGCCGTGTCCATGGCCCTCTTCTCCCAAGAGGGACGGGTCTACCCGAGTGCAGAAGTCGTGCAGTGGTGTCGGGCCGCAGGCTTGTCGCACATTCGAGTCGAGGCACTGCACGAACCGGCAGACAACTACGCTGTAATCGCCACCCGATGAACATCACGTACCCAACAAACGTGCGACGAGGCCTGATTAAAATATGAACTTGACCTCAGGTTCGTATTTTGATTATGCTCCATAACCATGGCCGCAGCCACCACCGTCCGTACCCCCAGGCAGGAGCGCGCGCTGCGCACCCGGCAAGCCATAGTGACTGCTGCTGCCTTCGAGTTCTCACGCCGGGGCTACGCGTCCACGACCAGCAAGACCATCGCCCTTCGAGCTGGCGTCGCGGTGGGTAGCCTCTACCAGTACTTCCGAGACAAAGATCAGATCCTTCGTGAAATCGCCCGCGAGAGAGCAGAGAGGATCGCAGCCAGCACCGTCGCACTGCTGGAGGCGCCCGAGGACAACGAAGCCGTCCCGGTAGACAGTGCAAAGCAAACCCTCCGCCTCGTCGTCCTCGCGGTTCTCGACGCCCACCGCAGCGATCCGGGCCTACACGCTGTTCTCACAGAGAGACGACACTGTGACCCTGAGCTGGACGGACTCACATCTGAGTTCGAAGAGGACATGGTGCGAAGAACTCAATTGCTCTTGGAGGATTGGGGCCATAAGGGCGACTGCCTAGCCACAGCGTTCGTCCTGTTCGCACTCGTCGAAGGGGCCGTGCACAGCCACGTGCTGGGCCACGCGATGGTCGACGACCACCGATTGATCGACAGCCTGACCGCCGCCCTCCTACAGGTGGCCTTTCCATCCCCCCTCCTAGCTACCGAGGCCTGAGCATGTCTACAGCCAGTGTCTTTTCCGAACTGATGGAGCGCTACAAGCGCGATCACACCCACCCCATCAACAAGGCAACACACATGGTGGGGATCCCGATGATCGTGATCTCGCTGCCCCTGCTGTTCCTGCAACCTGCCACCGGCCTGGGCCTGTTCGTCCTGGGCTGGGTGCTGCAGTTCATCGGCCACGCCTTCGAGGGCAAGAAGCCATCCTTCCTGTCCGACCCACGCTTTCTATTGGTTGGCGTGGCCTTCTTCGTCGAGAAAGTACGAAAGCTCGGCCGACAGCTGCGCAGGTCATAGACAGATCGTGACCTGGGCGCCCCCCGCTCCTTAGTCCCGTCAACAACAACGGGCCACCCCCGCTGCGCCCCGCAGCGTCGCACAGCGGTTGCTCCACAAGGCAACCCGATGACCCCGCACGACTAAAACCGCGGCCAGGCATGTCCTGCTCGGACTTGATCCAACCACAGTCTTGGATTACAAAGTATCACCTGTCACCTTATACTTTCTACTGAACCGCGGGAGACCGAGGATGATCGAGTTCGGCACAACAGAAGAGGAACAGCTCTTTACAGAAACGGCGGTACGCTTCGGCGACGAGCAGCTCCGCGGCGACGAACGCGAACACGAGAAGGCTCGTCAGTACCCAGAGACTCTGCACAAGCTGTTTGCTGAGCTCGGCCTCGCTGGCATCAACAAGAAGGACGCTGGGTTGCAGGCGTCTCACCGCATCGCCGTGTGGAGCGCGCTCGCCGCAGCGGACCCATCAGCTCCTTTCGGACTCGATCCCATTGGACCGGGGGGAGCCCTCCTCGGAGACCTCCCTGACGGGATGGGCTTCGTTGTCGTCGAGCCGGGTCTTGAGGTTGCCGATGGACTCGCCACGGGAACCATCGCCTGGATCCCGCGAGTGCGACTGGACTGGCTCCTCCTCATCCACAAGGACGGCCTACATCTGGTTCGCCAGCCCCCATGGGAGCCCCTGACGTCTCGTCCGTGTGGCCTACAGGCAAGTGGCGGCCTGGAGGTCGCCCTCGATGAGACACCCTGTGAGTTGGTCGGTGGACAGGACATGGCAGCCGCAGTCCTCGCAGAGTGCCGGCTGCTCGCTGGCTCAGTGATGCTCGGGGCTGCTCGAGATGCCCACGATGCTGCCGCCCAGTATGGACAAGAACGCGTCGCGTTCGGCAAGCCCATCGCACATCACCAGGGGCTCGCCTTTCAACTGGCTGACTCCGCTACCGATCTCGACGCTGCCCAGTTGCTCCTCGAGGCATCCCAAGGCCACCCAGGCATGGTCGCCAATGCTCATGCCCACTCCTGTGAGGTGGCGCAGAGGATCTGCGAGCGCGCCGTCCAAGTGCTGGGAGGCCACGGCTACCTGTACGACCACCGAGTCGAGAAGCGCATGCGAGACGTGCGCGCTACGGCTTCCCTCTACGGGGGATCGATGCTCAGCGAGCTAGACGCTGCCGCATCCGTCCTCGACTTCCCCGATCCACTGGAGATGGCCTCGTGATTGACACCACCCTGGATGCCGGCTTCACCAATGTACTCATGATGATCCGCGAGGTCGGCAAGACCATGCTCCGGCCCGCCGGCCTGGAAGCCGACCGCAGCGGATCGCCAATCCCAGAAGACCACCCCATGTTCGTCGCCTTCAACCGCACCGGGCTGAGCTTTGGGGCTGTGGGCACTGGAAAGCACTCGTCAGGAGATGGGCCATCGCGGGTCAACAGGGCCGCCATCCTTGCCGCTGAAGAGATGGCCTACTGGGATCAGGGGGCCTGTATGTCCCTACCTGGGCCTGGACTAGGCGCCCCCCCCATCCGAATCTTGGGCACGGAAGACCAAAAGCAACGCTTCTTGGTGGATCCCTTCGCCGACAAGAGTAAGCCTGCCTGGGGCGCCTACGCGACAACCGAAGCGGCCGCAGGAAGTGATGTCGCTCGCATTCGCACAACGGCGAGGAAGGAAGGCGACCATTACATCCTCGACGGCGACAAGATGTTCATCACCAACGGCGCCCGTGCATCTTGGGTTGTCGTCTTCGCCACGGTTGATCCAGAGGCCGGACGGGCTGGCCAGCGCGCCTTTGTGGTCGAAAAGGGAACCCCCGGCTTCACCCTGGGTCGCATCGAGAAAAAGATGGGGCTGACCGCGAGTGAGACGGCAACTCTGTTCTTCGAGAACTGCCGTGTCCACGAGGACAACATCCTGGGTAGCAAGAACGGCAAAGGCTCTGACAAGGCCGGATTCAAGGCCGCGATGAGCACCTTCGACATCACGCGACCCATGGTCGCCGCAATGGCGGTAGGAATCGGACGCTGCGCCTGGGAGCGAGCAGCCGAGATCGCCCGCGATGCCTTTGGCGACAAGCCTAGCAACCCACTGGAGCAGAAGATGCTCGAACGACTGGCCTTCGCAAGAAGAAGGCTCGACGCAGCAAGAATGCTGTGCTGGCGGGCAGCCTGGAAGATGGACCACCGAGAAAACAACACGGTCGAAGCGTCCATGGCCAAGGTCTACGCACCCCCAGCGGCTCTGCTGACGACCCAGCTCGCCATGGATGTCTGCGGACTCGCCGGGGTCCGAAACGACCTCCTGGTCGAGAAATGCTTCCGAGACGTCAAGGTCTTCGACATCTTCGAAGGCACGGGCGAGGTGCAACGAATCGTCTTGGCCCGAAGGCTGTTCGGGTACCCCAGGACGCACTGAGCAGATCGGCTTCCCAAGCACCGGCTCCAAGCACGAAGGACAACGAATGCGCGACGCCTATCTCTACGATGCCGTCCACACACCGCGTGGCAAGCGCAAGGGAAGTCTTGCTGGTGTACACCCAGTCGACTTGTTTGGGGTGCCGCTGACGGCCCTATTGGAGCGCAATGGCGTGCCGGGCCATCGGGTGGATGACGTCGTCGTTGGCTGCGTCTCCCAATCTGGCGAGCAAGGTGGATGCCTTGCGAGGTCGGCCGTCCTGGCAGCCGGTTTGCCCACGACGGTGCCTGGCTACACGCTCGACCGTTTCTGTGGTTCAGGGCTTCAGGCGATGTTTGGAGCCGCCACAGCCATCCAATCTGGCGCAATGGATCTGGTGATCGCTGGCGGAGTGGAGAGCATGAGCCGGCTCGCCATCGGCTCCAGCTGGACCCAGCTCCCCGAGTCCATGACGGCGCGCTATGACCTCTGCTCCCAGTACGAGGCGGCGGAACGGATCGCCAAGAAGTGGGATATGAGCCGACAAGAGTGCGATGAGTTCGGTCTGCGCTCTCAACAGAACGCAGCGAGAGCCTGGGAAGAGCGTCGCTTCGATCGGGAGCTTGTGCCGGTGCCCAACTGCCTGGATCACGACGAGCACATGCGGCCCGGCACCACCCTCGAAAAGCTTGCCAGCCTCGAGCCGCTGGCTGAAGGAGGGATCATCACTGCCGGCCATAGTTCTGGGGTCGTGGACGGGGCCTCGGCCATCTTGCTGGGAAGCCGAGAGTCCGGGCGAGAGCTCGACCTCACGCCCCGGGCTCGGATCGCTGGAGTCGATGTGTGCGGTTCCGATCCCGAGCTGATGCTGACAGGACCCATTGACGCAACAAGAAGGCTCCTAGACAAGGTAGGAGTGCCCATCTCCCAAGTTGCGCTTGCTGAGGTAAACGAGGCATTTGCCACCATCCCCATGGCCTGGCTCAAGGAGACCGGCTTCGACCCTGCTCGACTCAACGTCAACGGTGGAGCCATCGCTCTAGGACACCCCCTAGGGGCCACTGGTGCACTGCTGGCCGGAACGCTTCTGTGCGAGCTGGAGCGACGAGACGAACGATATGGCCTCATTGCGATCTGCATGGGATACGGCATGGGCATCGCAGCACTGCTAGACCGCGATGTCGACTAAAGTCGAGGTGTTGACCCCGGACGGGATTCGCCTCGCTGCCCACTGCGACGGAGCCGGCGAGCCCGTACTCCTCCTTCATGGGCTGGGCTTCACTCAGTCCCTCTGGGAGACGGCGAGAGCGACTCTCGAGGAGGCGAACTTCCGGGTGGTGACCTACGACCTTCGCGGCTTCGGCAAGTCCGAGCACCCCAAGCAGCCCTACACCATGAACACACTAGTGGCTGATCTTGAGTCGGTAGCAGACCACTTCCGACTCGATCGCTTTCATCTCGTCGGCCACTCTCTAGGGGGCATGTGCGCTCAGTTATTCGCGCTAGAGCATCCGACTCGAGTGCGCTCGCTGACGCTCGTGTCTGCAACCTCTCACAGCGGTCAGCGTGGCTCCGCCTACGGCGCAGCACTCAGCTACCTGGCACGCCACGGCTTTGACAAGGCGATGGAAAACGAGAGCTTCAGGCAAAAGATCGAGACGGCAATCGTGTTCCTCTCGGATCCCACTGTGCGCAGCCAACTGGATGGAACCTTGTCCCACGAGTTGCCTACCGGAGAGGAGTTGCTCGCACTGATCAAGCGGATGACACCCGAAGCCAACCCAGCGCGTTCGTATGCCTGGAGCTGCACCGTTGGCTTCACCACGAGGGACCGTCTCAACGAGATTCAGTGCCCATCCTTCGTGTTGCACGGCACAAAGGACATGATCATTCCCTATGTGGCGGGGCAGTTGCTCGGCAAAGGCCTACAAGGCTCTCGGTGGATGAGCTTCCAGGGAGCCGGGCACAGCCTGCCTCGCGAACGACAGGACGAATTCACCGGAGCGCTGGTGGACTTCCTTGGGAGCCTGGCAGCCTAACCCCACCACTTGATTACAGCCCATCGAGGGGCTTCCCTGCCGTCCTACTGAGCGGTGAACATACGGAAGCGGGCCCGGATCTGGACCTCCAACTCCCTCTCCGTTGGCTCCAGGGCCTCCAGAGCAGCTTCGTAAGTGGAGCGTGCTTTGTCCAAATGACCGGAAGCCCTGTAGGCCTCAGCTAGGTGGCTTAGGATTTCCGCGTTGTCCTGCCGATATTGAGATGCCAGAAGTAGGACATCGACCGCCTCGTCTAGCCGGCCTGCACCAAACAAGAGCCAACCCAGCGTGTCCTGAAAGGCCCCAGAATAAGGCTGCTGTTCGAGGGCCCGTTGAACCAACTCGAAGCCTTCCTCCAGGTTCCTTCCTTCCTCCGCCCACAGATAGGCCAGCGCGTTGAGCGCCTCCGCATTGCTGGGCTGGAGCGCGAGGATTTCCCTCAGGGTCCCAGCACATCCCTCAACGTCCCCATCGCGACGCTCCAAGAACGACCGGCGGAACAGAAGAAAGACCCTCTTTCGGTCCGCCTCCTGCTGAACACCATAGTGCTGTGCCACTGGGCGAGACTTCAGTGCTTTGTCACGCCACAATTCAATGGACTCCAGGGCCTCTTCCATGCGCAAGAGCGCCTTGCCGGATCGTCCCGTTAGCTGGAGCAGTTCCACGTATTGACCTAGCAATTGGAGATCTTCGGGGCTTTGCTCGACAGCCCTCTGGGCAACCACCAGAGCGTCTTCTAGGCTTCCTAGCGTTCGAAGCACACTCAACTGCAGTTGGGTGGCGTACGCTGGCGCCAGGGCGGCAGCCTCCACAACACTGCGCTGCGCCTCCTCCACTTGTCCGGCACGAAGCATCGCAGAGGCGACGAGCCATAGAAGCCGCAGGCGGCGCTCAGTGTCAGCCTCGTCCACGAAGGCGAGCGCATCCTGAAGAGGGAGCATGGCGGCATCGAAGCGATGGCGACGCAACAAGAGCTCAGCCATCCAAGACAGAGCATCCACTCGAACCCGTTGATCCTGAGACAACTCTCGCAAGACAGCGATGGCCTCATCGGTCCGACCCACACCATCGAGGGCTTCGGCCAGGAGCCCCACCAGCTCGGCATTCTGCTGATCGGCAGCCTCTAGTGCCGTCTGTACCAACTCCAACACACCTTCGAAGTCGTGCATCTGAAGCAGCAAGCGTCCCCGACGCAGCAGGGAGCGCATGCCATGCCGATCATCCAGCAAAGACACAAAGCCAAGATGATAGAGAGAGAGGTCATGACGACCCATTGTCTCGTAGAGATCCACGAGCTCACGATGCAAAGCAACAGAGGTCCAGTGCGAGCGTACCAACTGGTCCAGAACCTCTGTCGCCGCCAGCGGATCATTCTCGTAGTAGGCGAGAAGGACGCCTTGAACGGCTGTGTCATCGGGGTCGATAGCGAGGCTATCTATCGCGGCGTCGCGGGCCTCCTCAACACGCCCCACTTCCCAGAGCAGGTCGGTGCGCAGTCTCAGCGGCTTGCTGTCATTGGGTACCGCCGTTCGCCAACTCTCCAGAGCTTCGAGGGCGTCGTCGACGCGACCATCATCCTTGCGAACCAAGTAGAGGTAATAGTGAGGAAGGTGGGCTGAGTCACCGGAGACACCGAGCTTCACGGCCTCGTGCAGGGCCCTCTCGGCTTCCCTGTACAGGCCCATCCGATGCAGCTGTTCGCCCAGAAGATAGTGTGCCTCGGGGTCGCTCTGATCGAGCGCGACAGCCCGCTTGGCCGCAATTACTGCCTGCTCAGGGTCCGGAACCAGGCTATGGGCTCGCGCCAGATAGCGCCAGAGCAGCGGCTGTCTCGGCTCCAGGGCAACCGTCTGCTGCAAGAGCTGGAGCGCTTCGGCCACCCGGACCGAGGCCGGCCTCCCCTCACCCTTGCTGGTGAGCAGAACCTGCGCCCGCAAGAAGCGAGCAACAACCGGAGGAGAGAACTGCGGGCTGGCATCACGCTGGGACCGCGACTCAGCGTTGCGGGGAGCGTCAGGAACACCCTTCAGATATGCGCTACACCCAAACAACAGCAGCAGCGGCAACAAAAACAGGAGGGCTTGGCAGCCAACGCAACGACCACCGACGAGGTCAGCCCGAAGCAGAGGAATCGCCCACCTCGACCACCGGAAGCCTCTTATTGCTCTTGTCTCCGAACAGCTTGCGCTTGAGCATGGCAATCGGATCGTAAAAACGATCCACCACCCGCTCCTTGAGAGGAATGATGCCGTTGTCCGTGATGTTGATGTGCTCGGGGCAGACCTCTGTGCAGCACCTCGTAATGTTGCACCAACCCGAGCCGAACTTCTCGCGGATCAGCGGGATGCGATCGACAATATCGAGCGGGTGCATCTCGAGGCTGGCAAGTCGAATCATCCAGCGCGGACCGACGAAGTCATCCTTCTTTTCGTGATCGCGCAGCACGTGACAGACATCCATGCACAAGAAGCACTCGATGCACTTGCGGAATTCCTGAATGCGATCGACATCCCGTTGCTCCATTCGATGGGTACCGTCGGCCTCTCGCTCGCGCGGCGCAAAGGGAGGGATCTGCTTGTTCCGCACGTAGTTGTACGAAACATCACAGACGAGATCTTTGATGACCGGGAAGGTCTTGATGGGCTGGATCACCACATCGCCCTCTTCGGGCAGGCTGTTCATTCGGGTCATGCACGAGAGCTTCGGCTTCCCATTGACCTCGCACCCACACGAGCCGCACTTGCCGGCCTTGCAGTTCCACCGAACGGCCAGGTCATTGGCCGACTCCGCCTGGATCTGATGGATGGCGTCCAGGACGACCATTCCCTCGGTGATCTCGGTCTCGTAGGTGTGGAACTCACCGCCTTCGGCATTGCCCCGCCAGATCTTGAAGCTGCGCTTGCCCATCAGACCTGTACCTCCCCGCTGGCGACCATCGCATCAAGCTCTTCCACCGATGCAAAGGCAACCTTTGCAAGGTGCTCGGGTGGGGCTGGACGCTCGTAGTGACGAAGTTCCATCTGACCATCGTCTCCGCGGGAGATGATCAGGTTGCGCTTGCCCCAGTGTTCCTTGTCTTCCAACTCATAGTCAGCACGACTGTGGGCTCCCCGTGACTCCTGACGCTCCTTGGCAGCCATGGCCACAGCTTCGCTCACGATGGCCATGCTCTGAAGGTCCAGGGCCTCGTGCCAGCCAGCGTTGTACTGCGAGCTCGCATGAGCCTTGGTGTTCTTGATCTTCTCACGCCAGCCCACGAGCTTGTCGAGGCCTGCGCCGAGACCTTCCTCAGTACGATAGATGCCCACGTGCTCACCCATGATTTCGCAGAGCTCGTCATGTAGAGCGAAGGGGTTCTCACCATCCGTGCGGTTCAACGGTGCCGTGGCGTTACGCACCGCAGCTGCGACATCTTCATCGGCCACGCTCGGCCCTGCACCCAGACCCTTGACGTAGGCTGCTGCACCGTCTCCAGCCAGTTTGCCAAACACAATGAGGTCCGAAAGCGAGTTGCCTCCCAGACGATTGGCACCGTGCAGACCAGCCGAGCACTCGCCGCACGCGAACAGACCAGGGACACCCGTCGCTTCCTGGCTGTCTGCGTCTACCCGAATGCCTCCCATGAAGTAGTGAAGGGTCGGCCCCACCTCCATGGCGTCCTTGGTGATGTCGACCTCTGCCAGCTCTTTGAACTGGTGGTACATGGACGGCAGCTTGCGCTGAATGTAGTCGGGCGGCCGGTTGCTCGCGATGTCGAGGAACGCACCTCCGTGGGGGCTACCCCGGCCTGCCTTCACTTCGTTGTAGATCGCACGAGCCACCACATCGCGAGTCAAGAGCTCGGGCGGACGCCGGGCTTCTTTGTCCCCAGCAAGCCACCGTGCTGCTTCCTCTTCCGTATCCGCCGTCTCCGACGCAAAGCGGTCGGGGATGTAGCGGAACATGAATCGCTCGCCATCGGAGTTGCGCAGGTGCCCGCCTTCGCCACGGACCCCCTCCGTAACCAGCGTTCCGCGTACCGAGGGCGGCCAGACCATTCCGGTGGGGTGGAACTGAGTGAACTCGATGTCCATCAGCTCACCGCCAGCCTCATAGGCCATCGCTGCGCCATCGCCGGTGTACTCCCAGCTGTTGGAGGTGACACGCCACATCTTGCCGCCACCACCGGTCGCCAGGATCACTGCCTTGCACTTGATGCGCATGAAGCGACCGCTGTCCTTCCAGAGGCACAGCACGCCGCCCACAGCGTTGCCCTCCTGAAGCAGGTTCAGCGCCTTGCACTCCATGTAGACCTCAAAGCCCTGGTGCACTCCGTGGTCTTGCAGCGTTCGGATCAACTCCAGTCCAGTGCGATCACCCACGTGGGCCAGTCGCGGAAAGCGATGACCACCGAAGTTGCGCTGGTTGATAAGGCCCGATTGCGTCCGGTCAAAGACGGCTCCCCAGTCCTCGAGTTCCTTGACCCGCTCCGGCGCCTGCTTCGCATGAAGCTCAGCCATCCGCCACGTGCCCAGAAACTTGCTGCCACGCATGGTGTCGCGGAAGTGAACGGCCCAGTTGTCACGTTCGTCCGTGTTGCGAAGAGCCGCTGCCATTCCCCCTTCGGCCATGACCGTATGGGCCTTGCCGAGCAGTGACTTACAAACGATTGCGGTATCGAGACCATGAGCCGAGCACTCAATCGCAGCACGCAGACCGGCTCCGCCGGCCCCGATGATGACGACGTCGTGCTCGACGGTCTGAAGTTCGGAAACGTCCAGCATCGTGGCTCCTACAGTCCCACCGTCTTGGTGGCGGCTTCGCCCCAGGTGTTGAAGTCCGTCCATATCCCCATGGACACCATCCGCACGTAAAGATCCGTGAACATCACCCAGGCCAGGCTGACCCAGGCGATCTGCATGTGGCGCTGGTTGAAGAAGGTGCCGAAGCTCCACGCCTTGCTCGAGAGCGTCTCTTTACCGTCGCAGGTAAAGCAATTGGCGCGGCCCCCAATCAGGTGGCGGAACGAGTGGCAACCAAAGGTATAGAAGGCAAGAAGGGTGGCGTTGATGGTCAAGACAACGCTGCCAACGCCAATGCCGAGTGCGCCATCGCGGAAAAACGACATCACCGCGTCGTACGTCAGGATGATGTTGAAGATCACCGCGAAGTACATGGCATACCGGTGCAGGTTCTGGAACAAGAACAGCTTCGTCTCGCCCTCATACTTTCCGCGTCGGACACCCTCGACAGCGCATCCCGGAGGAGCGAAGCCGAAGGAACGGTAGTAGGCCTTGCGGTAGTAGTAGCAAGTGAAGCGAAAAGCTCCTGGGAAGAGCAGGATCAGAAACGCTGGAGATTTTGGAAGTAACGATGGATACCACTCCGGGAACGCACCAAACCAAGCGTGTGAAGCTGGTGCAGCCCCCGCTGCGCTCGCATCAAACATGAGCACCGGGGAATACAACGGCGAGAGATAGCCCCCGAAGCCATGCCCCTCAGCCCCAACCCAATAGTGATTCCCCATCAGCATGGCGATCGTGCCGTAGCCGATGGCCACACCAATGAAGCTGACAGTTAGGAGGGGGCCTACCCACCACTTATCGGGTCGTCGGGTTTCCCCCAGACCCACCACGTGCCCACCAGGAAGCACGGTGTCGCTGGACGACATGGACACTCCAGTTCCGCCTCATCTCCGAGGCCAGCTGCAATCTGGTACCTAGCGGCCGTTCACTGGATAGCAGAAATCAGGTACTGGATGCCACTCTCAACGAAAGACCCCAACCCAACGAGCAGACGAATCAACGCGGCCACCCCGCTCGACCGGGTAGCTGGGTTCTGTTCAAAGGCAGTTCAGTCAACGGTTCGTGCGACTGCTTGCCAACGGCTACAGCCGAGCCAGAAGTACTCCGCTAGGAACCCGGCACAGTGGGGGTCCAGTCTCCCAAGGGCCCACCAAATGCCCCCATGTCGTTCGTCGTCCCATCCACGTCGTCGTAAGCCGCGTCCGCGTGGCCGGCGTCGATGCAGGGGCTTGTCGCCTGCAAAGTCAGGTCATCGTCCAGCGGGTCATCGTTGTCCGTAAACACCACAAAGACAGGGTCAAGGTCCAGATTTCCGTCGGTGTCCGGGTCCAGGAAGTCGTGCTCCCCATCGTTGTCAGCATCAATGTCGTACTCGTCGATCACGCCGTCTCCGTCAGAATCCACTCCACCCTCGTCCACATCAGGCGTTCCGTTACCATCGGCATCGGTGTCCTCGGCATCAATGACACCATCACCATCCTCGTCGTCGTTCTCATACCCAAAGACGAAGATGTCCTCAGACTCACCGGTCAAGCGACCGTCGGTAAAGCCAAAGAGGTCGTTGTGCTCGAACGTGAGCGCTCCAGGAGAGCCGTACGGAGCCTGCCCAGCCGAGCCGATGTCCAGGCCAAAGCCCGTGCCCGAGACAATGATGTTGTTTCGATAGGTGCCCAGAAACACTCGGAGGGTCGAGGGAGACTCAACATCATTGGCCACGTTGTCGACCATCGTGTTGTTCTCAACCGTTGGCACCGTATTGGACGTGAACATCGCCGCGCCCCGCTCAGAGAAGTTGCCGTTGAACAGGTTGTTGCCAATGAAGACGTTGCTCGAGAACTCGCGATCGGTGCTCGAGTCGAACATGTAGATGCCGCCACCGCGCCCAGCATTTGAGCTGGGGTCGTCGTCATCGGCTTCGTTGTCGAAGATGGCGTTCTGGGTGATCTGACCAGCAAAGTCGAACAGATAGAGTCCACCGCCATCCACGGACTCGTTGCTGAAGATGTAGTTCTCCGAGATCACAGCCTCGACAACCCCAAGGCCAGCAGGCTGCGCTGTGGACACGTAGATGCCGCCTCCGTTGTCCCCAGCATTGTTCAGGTTAAACGTCGAGTTCGAGATCTGGGGCTGCCCCTGGTCCACCGCGAGACCACCACCGTGCAGACCAGCCGTGTTCGTAGCGAACGCGCTGTCTTCAATGACTATGTCACCCCCCTGAACGAACACGCCCCCACCGCTGCCCGTCGCGCTGTTCCCCGTCACGTTGACGTCGCGGAGCGTGAACGATGAGCCACTGACCAGGATGCCGCCACCGTCACCTGTGACGACCCCTCCCATCACGAGAAAGCCCTCCAAGAGAGCCGTCGTCGTCTGGCCCCCATCGACGGTGACGCCTCGGCCGCCAGTCCCTGAAGCATCAAGGGTCGTTTCGTCTGAACCAGCTGTGGCGATAAGGCGGAAGTCCACACCGGCTGGCCAGGTAATGGCCTCACTGTAGGTACCCGGCGCTACCCACAAGGTGGTGCACGCCCCACCGGCAATGGCCGCCTGACCCTCTGCAATGGTCGTCCAGGGATTGACTACGGTGCCATCAGGGGTCCCCGTTGCTGCCTGATCCACGTGCTGGGGGCAATCGGAGTCCAGCCCAGGACAGTCCAGCGTTCCATCGCCGTCACTGTCGAAGTCTTCGCCAAACAGAAGCTCACCATCGCAGTTTGTGTCCACACCATCACAGACCTCTTCGGCGCTCGGGTTGATGGGGAAGCCATCGGCCACACCGTCGCCGTCGTCATCGGCAACACTGTCATCGCAGTCGCCATCACTGCCGTCCCCGGTTGTTCCACAGACGGGGAACGAGTCCCCATCTCCATCGACCAACTCATCGGTCGTGGCCAGGCAGTCGTTGTCCTGACCGTCACAGACTTCTAGGTTGCCCGGGAAGGCGGCCGCGTCCGTGTCCGCACAGTCCTCGCAGTCCAAGACGCCGTCCAGATCGCTGTCCAGTTCGCCGCCCCCATCGTCATCCGCAGTCGTAAAGGTGGCTCCACCAACACAGTCGTTGTCCACGCCATCACACACTTCCGTGTTCCCAGGGAAAGCGGCCGAGTCCTCGTCATCGCAGTCATCACAGGACAAGTTGGCGTCACCGTCTACGTCCAGCTCACCAGGCTCCCCCGCCTCGTCGGCATCAGCCAAGTCGTTGCAGTCGTTGTCTGCCCCGTCACACAGCTCTGTATTGCCCGGAAAGTTCTCTGCATTACCGTCTTCGCAGTCGGCACAATCAGGGGAACCGTCGCCATCGCTGTCCCCCTCGCCACCGCCATCGTCTTCAGTAGTCTCGAACTCAGCTGAGCCATTGCAGTTGTTGTCCTGACCATCACAGATCTCCTCAGCACCCGGATGGGTTGGGAAGCCGTCGAGCACACCATCCCCATCAGCGTCAGCGGGGCTGTCATCACAGTCCTCATCCCCTGTGTCAGGGACGCCGTCGGCCCCGCAAGGTGTGAAGCCATCGCCGTCCGCATCGGTGGTGTCCAGGGTCGCCGGATCACAGTCATTGTCGGCATCACCATCACAGACTTCTGGATTGCCAGGGAAGTTGTCCCCATCGGCGTCATCACAGTCCTCACAACTGAACGAACCATCTAGGTCGACATCCAGCTCACCGGTAGCGTCCGCGTTGGCCGCACCATCACAGTCGTTGTCCAGTCCATCACAAACCTCGGTGTTCCCGGGGAACGAGGCTGGCTCTCCGTCATCGCAATCCTCGCAGGACAGCGAACCGTCTGAGTCGCCGTCGACTTCTCCTCCCAGTGCCTCGGTCACTGCGTCGCAGTCGTTGTCCTGACCGTCGCAGATCTCCACGTTGCCCGGAAAGTTGTTGCTGCCCGTAGCCAGATCGTCATCACAGTCGCCAGCGCAAACCAGCACACCATCGAGGTCCTCATCCACCTCACCATCGAGCAACTCCCCATCGCAGTCGTTGTCCACCCCGTCGCACACCTCAGCAACGCCTGGATGGATGAGCGAGCTATCTATGACCCCATCACTGTCCAGGTCGTCGAGTTCGTCCTCGCAGTCCCCGCTGCCCACGAATCCAGCCCCGTTGTCGACGAACGACGCGCAGGGCAAATAGCCATCTCCGTCGTCATCCACCTCGTCCACCGATGGGAAGCCGCCAGCGCTGCAGTCGTTGTCGTACCCGTCACACACCTCGGTGTTGCCCGGAAACACAACAGCCACCGTGTCGTCACAGTCATCATCGGACAGCGCCGGGTCGGCATCAATGACCCCATTGGCCCCACAGACCGAGTAGCCATCCAGGTCTAGGTCGAAGCCCTCGTCCACGCCCACGTCGCCCCAGGCGCACGTCACCCCATCCCCGTTCGTATCGCTGGAACAGGTGCAGTCGTTGTCCTGACCGTCACAAACCTCGATATTCCCAGGGAAGTTCCGAGCGTCGTTGTCATCGCAATCATCGATGCAGGCCAGGTATGTGTCGCCATCCACATCCCCTTCGTCGGGGAGACGAATGGCATCACAGTCGTTGTCCTTGCCGTCACAGATCTCTTCGTGTGCGTCAGGCCCGCCATAGATGTCCGGGTCAAGATCGTTGCAGTCATCGCCCCCGTACTGGGTGTCGACTACCCCGTCACCATCTTGGTCGCCATTGGTGAACAGACCCGTCAGGCTGATACTCACCGTTATGGGATCACCTGTAGACGCAACGACACGGAAGTTCGCCGAGTCTTCCCAGGTCCCATACTCCCCGGCAGGAGGAACAAAGGCGAAGTCCAGCGGATAGGGAGCCTTGCGGTCCATGGCCAGTGGCAGCTCGGTCAGGACCTGAAACGCCGCGCCGTCATCAAATTCGACCTCACTGAGCGTGCGCGAAGCCGACGTGTTGTTGTCGATGGGCGCTGAAGCCTCGTAGGTACCAACGATATAGACCTCGCCAAAGTCGATCGCCGTTTGCAGAACGACACCGTCCTGACAGCCAGGCGCAACGAGGAGACTGTAAACGAGGAGCAAAAGGAGAGGGCCACGGCCAAGGGCAGCCAGTGCTCGAGAAGAGGTCAAGAGAGACGTCGAGTTCATCAAAGCGCGCGCATCCAGTATGGGATCAAGACTGCTGTGCTTTTCGCAGTTGTCAAGTGTTTGTCAAGGCACGAGGTCCATCATGAGGACTCAGTCTCCCACATTTCCGAGATCTCCCCACAGTCGAGCCGCCCCCTTGCGCAAGGGAACGAGTGCAGCGACCACGTTGACCACCACCACAAACAAGAACGCGGCAACCAGACCAGAGACAAGCGCAGGCCCCACCTCCTCACCACGGTACTGATGCGCGAGCAGCATGCCCACCGGCACCGCCTCCACAACAATCACAGCAGCTACAAAGCTCAACGCGATCACCATGAACAAGATGGCCCCTGGCCCCGAGGCCATGCGCGCAGCGCTGTCCGCCTTGAAGTTGGGGTAGAGAGCCCCAAAGCCCACCGCCATACCCGTCAAACCAAAAGCGAGCAGCGCCACTGTCCCCACAGCGACCCAACCAACCAGAGGGTCGACGTCCAACATCGCGTTGGTAGCCACCACGAGCACCTCGCCCAACGCGAATGTGGGCCAAAAACCCCACAGGAGCTTGCTATAGAGATAGCTACGCGCGCTGATCGGGCTCGCGTGCAGCACCCAAAATGCCCTCCCCTCTTGCGAGACCGTCGTAAAGTGGAAGCGGACCGAGATAGACGCCAAGACCGCACCTGCCACGCCCACATTAAGAAAGGCCACCGCATTCTGAAGGACCTGAGTCTTCAGGGGCAGCACATCCAGGGGCAGGGAGTAGACCGAGTAAAGATAGATGGCAATCAGCCCAATAAGGAGCAGGCCCTGCGTCCACTGGCCGGGCTCTCGCAGGAAGAGGCGAAGGTCCTTGCGGAGCAACGCACGATAGGCTGGGCGGAACCATCCCGTCGCCAGATCGATGGCGGCGGTGGTCCATCGAGACCGAGATGCCGCCTTGCGGGGAGCCTCTTGCGCCTGAGTCCACGCCTCGAAGTAGAGGGGCCACACCAACCAACGCACGAGCACCACGCTCGCCGGACCACCCACAAACAAGAGACCCGCAGATAGCAGCGGGCCATCCATGGGCTGTCCAAGCGCCCAAACACACAAGTCGCAGAGCCAGGTGGACGGCAACCAACTTATGTCGGGCGCGCGCACGACCGCGATGAACTCCGCCAGGGTCTCGAACGCCTCGGGGTCGACCAGGCGTTCGGGCTGAAGCGTTCGAAGCAACAGCAACAAACACACCAGGAACAACCCCGACACGAGCGCCATCACCTCTCGAATCCGGCGGGCCGAAAATCCCCGAACAAGAAGGCAGGCGACGAACACACCCAGAGCTGCAGGCGGTAACAGATAAAAGACCATCCCCAGCACAGCGACGAGGTAATAGAACGGCCCAGCGCCGTGCACGATCCCAAAGGCCAGCAGCACAGGAAGCCCGAAGATCGAGATCATCCAAGAGGAGTTGAAGAGGCTGTCAGCAAACCGGAAATAGAAGATGCGGCGTCCGGAGATGGGCAGCGACTGGATCAGCTGCAGATCCTCGGACAGAAAATACGAAGACAGAGCCGTGATGATGTTGGAGAAAAACAGAAGCCCCGAGAAACTGAGAAGCAGCATCGACAGGGACTTTCGAACCAACAGAGGCCCGAAGAGCTCCACCGAGTTGAACATGTCTACGAAGTAGATGCAGACGCCCAGCACCCCCGCCCAAAACGCCAGCGTCACGAAGACAAAAAAGCTGTAGGCGAGACGTTCGCGTGACGACGCACGCGACCAGACGTTGCGGAGCCCCTGCACTCTGGGCCAGACGAGCAACGGCAAGCGAGATATCAACTGTGTGTCGGGCCTTCCGTTCGATGCTCAAACCCGGCGCCTTGCGCGCCAACAGACCAAAGCAGTCAGGCGAGAGCCCTGGCCTGTCCTGAGATCGGAGCACCCAATCATAACAGCCAAAGGGTCCCGGCCCTCAGCTCCTGGAGTGCTACGATCGCTCCATGCACCGTTCCCACACACACATTGCCTCAGCAGCCCCCACTCGCCGCGCCAGTTGGAGCCTCATTGTCGGTATGGTGCTCATGGGCTGCGCGCCCTCCGGCGAGGGCGACGACACAAGTGAGCCCGTCGACTACACCTGGCAAGAGAGCAACGACTCCGGCAATGAGTTCCCTCAGAACCCCGAAGAGGTGGACGAAGCATGGGAGGGGCGACTCACGATCACGGGCGAGTCACAGCTGTGTGACTGGGACGAGGATGCTGACTGGCCCTGGACTGGTGACAACGATCACTTCGCCATCACCGTTCCCGCAGACGGCTATCTGGAGGCCATCCTCGACTGGGACACCAGCACCGACTACTACCTGATGATCTACTTCGATGTGCCCGAGGGCACGACCGCTGCCTACGACCATCTGGTGGACAACACAGCCGAGACTGGACCTGAGACCTACCTCTTCGAGGACGAATCCGACGAGGGCGATGAGATCGTCTTCGGCATCGCCTGCGATGGGGGCGAAGAAGGCGAATACACGCTGGAGATTCTCTGGGAGGACTGAGAATTCGGCCCGGACAGCCGGCCTCCTGAAGTCCAGCTACATGCGCTCGGGGACACCGATCCCCAACAGGTCGAGGCCCAATACCAGGCTGCGTCGTGCCAACTGGTTGAGGTTGAGCCGAGACAACGCGAGAGCCTCGTCGTCGGCCTGAATGACTGGGCACGCCGCATACCAGTGGTGGTACTTCGTCGCCAGTTCATGCAGATAGGTCGCGAGAAAGCTCGGCTTGCCCTCGTCGAAGGCCTGAGCCACCCGCCGCCCCAAGTCGAGTGTGTGCAGCAACAGCTCGCGATCGGCGTCGTGGGCCGCCACAAACGTGCGTCCATCTGGTGGGGGAAGCCCCTTGTCCGTCGCCTTCCTCGCTAGGGAATTGGTGCGCGCGGATGTGTATTGGAGGTATGGGGCCGTATTGCCCTCGAACGAGAGCATCCTGTCGAAAGAAAAGACCACGTTGGTCTGGGGGTTGTTGGACAAATCAGCGTACTTCACCGCCCCCAAGCCCAGGGTACGAGCCAGGCGATCCAGTTCGTCTTCAGACCAAGTCTCACCTCGTGCCTCCAGGCGCTCCACCTGAAGGGCCCGAGCGCGCCCCTCGGCCTCATCCAGCAACTCGTCCAACAGGATGACATTGCCCTTACGCGTGCTGAACGCCCCCTCCGGGAGGGACATCATGCCGAACCACACGTGGACCATGTCCGTGGTGACGCCCATGCGACGGCTAGTCTCGAACACCTGCCGAAAGTGCAGCTGCTGCGGGCCGCCGGTGACGTAGATCATGCGCACCGGTGACCACTCTTTCTCACGGAACTGCACAGTCGCCAGGTCCGTGGTCGCGTACAGATGCGCTCCGTCCTTCTTCTGCACGAGAAACGGCGTCATCGTGTCCTCGCCGTGCTCATCGCGGAAGAAGACGCAGACCGCCCCCTCGGAGTGCTCAGCAATGCCCTGCTCCAGCAAATCCTCCACCAGGGGGCCCAGCGCATCCTTGTAGTGGCTCTCGCCATGAGTCACGTCAAACTCGACGCCGAGTCGATCGTAGAGGCTATCGAAGGCATCGCGACTCGACCTTCGAAAGAGAGTCCACAGCGCGAAGTTGTCCGGATCGCCAGCCTGCAGCTTCCGCAGTTCTTCCCGGGCCGCATCATGCAGCTCGGGAGAGGCATCGGCCTCCTTGTGGAAGCGAACGTAGAGTCGCTCCAACTCTCCCACGGGATCCTGGTCGAATTGCTCCGCATCCAACCAGTTGCGGTAGGCGTAGATGAGCTGTCCGAACTGGGTCCCCCAGTCCCCAATGTGGTTGTCGGCGATGACTTTGTAGCCGAGGAAGCTCCCCATTCGACGCAGTGCGTCCCCGATCACGGTGGACCGAATGTGTCCGATGTGCATTCGCTTGGCGACGTTGGGCGAGGAGTAGTCGATGACGACCGTACCTGAACACTCCTGGGGCACATTCAGGCGCTCGGAGCCCAGACAGCGAGCAAGCTCCCCAGCGAGACAAGCCTCGCTGACCCGCACGCCCAAGAAACCAGGACCGGACACCTCGGGCGCTTCGACAAGCTCCCCTGCACTCTCGGCCAGCAGCTCGGCCAGTTGCCCCGCAATGTCACGCGGTGGGCGGCGAAGAGTCCGCGCCAGCTGCATTGCCACAGCACTCTGGTAATCGCTGGCAAAGTCCGGCCGACTGCGCTCAAACACACACAGGGGCGGCTCCTCACCCTGGGGAAGGAGCGAGGCCACTGCTTGCGCCAGGAGCCCCGACAGACGGTCTTGAACTGAAGCTGAAGCAGGATCCGACATGGGGCTCAGCCCTCTCCACAGTGCACACAAATGGGGTCACCACTCCGGCCCGCTGGACCGCAGCGTTGTAGCTACACCAAACGATTGAGTCGTCGTACAGCATCATGGAGCGATGCGAAAGCCTGAAGAGCAAATCCATGGCCTCGAGAGCGCACTGCGGTGCGGACAACTCCCAGCGGGGTCAGGGGCAAATGCTCAGGTGCGTACAGTCGGAATCGTCGCAGTCGATGTCGCCATCGCTGTCATCATCTAGGCCATTCGTACACAACTCACCGCCGAGCTCCGCACTGCAGTGCACCTCAAAGTCATAGAGGCCTGCATCGGTGACTGTCTTCCCTTCAACCACCACGAAATAGGCGGTCACGCCCGCGGACTCGAACAGCAGCTCCTCACCGGCCAGGACCGTCGACTCTGCCGCGACGACACACTCCTCCTCATCGCAGCCGGCTCCCGTGTCCTCCAGCAGCACCAGGTCGAGATCGACACCCGAGGTGTTCGTCGTCAACTCAAGGGAAACAAACTGCGTGCTGCCAGGCTCCAACCGGTAGACACGCTCTGGACCAGCAGAAACGTTGCCACACGAGTAGTTGGTCACAGAGTTGGTCGAAGTAATCGTGGACCCCGTGACCACATCGCCACAGATGAGGGTTGATTCAGTCGCGTTACAGACAACGCAGATGGCATCGGCAACACACTCGGAGTCGTCACAGTCCAGATCCCCATCCCCGTCATCGTCCACGCCATTGCCGCAGAGTTCCGTGATGCACTCGGACTCACTCACACACTCCGAGTCATCACAGTCTTGGTCTCCGTCTCCATCGTCATCCAAGCCATTGGTGCACAGCTCCGTGATGCACTCCGAATCCGAAGTGCACTCCGAGTCGTCACAATCCACATCCCCGTCGCCATCGTCGTCAGTGCCGTTGGCGCACAGCTCCGTGATGCACTCGGAATCCGTCGTGCACTCCGAGTCATCGCAATCCACATCCCCGTCGCCGTCGTCGTCAGTGCCGTTGGTGCACAGTTCCGTGATGCACTCGGAATCCGTCGTGCACTCCGAGTCATCGCAATCCACATCCCCATCGCCGTCGTCGTCGGTGCCATTGGTGCAGAGTTCCGTGATGCACTCGGAATCCGAAGTGCACTCCGAGTCATCGCAATCCACATCCCCGTCGCCGTCGTCGTCGGTGCCGTTGGCGCAGAGCTCATCGATGCAGGCCGAGTCCCCGATACAGTCGGGATCCAGACAGTCGATCAGCCCATCTCCGTTGTTGTCGAGACCGTCGTCGCAGACCTCTACGGCACAGGTCAGGGCGCTGAAGCACTCCGAGTCGTCGCAGTCGAGATCGCCGTCGCCGTCATCATCTAGGCCGTTGTCACAGAGCTCGTCGATGCAGACAGAGCTGCTCGCACACTCGGAGTCGGCGCAGTCGACATCGCCATCACCGTCATCGTCCAGGCCATTGGTACAGAGCTCCGTGATGCACTCGGAATCCGTCGTGCACTCCGAGTCGGCACAGTCAAGATCGCCGTCCCCGTCATCGTCTAGACCGTTGGCGCAGAGTTCGGTGATGCACTCGGGATCCTCCGTACATTCCGAGTCATCACAGTCGATGTCGGCATCGGCGTCATTGTCCACCGAGTCGTCGCAGATCTCATCGGCACAGACAACAGCGCTGAAGCACTCGGAGTCGTCACAGTCGAGATCCCCGTCGCCATCGTCGTCGGTTCCATTGCTACAGAGTTCGGCGATGCACTCGGAGTCTGTCGAGCATTCCGAGTCGTCGCAGTCGACGTCGCCGTCACCGTCATCATCGACTCCATTGGTACAGAGCTCGGTGATGCAGTCCGGGTCGCTCGTGCACTCCGAGTCATCACAGTCGACGTCGCCATCGAGATCCTCATCGACTCCGTTGTCACAAATCTCATCGGCGCAGGTGACCAACGACGAACACTCATCGTCATCACAGTCTGTGTCCCCGTCCCCATCATCATCCAGGCCGTTGCCGCAGACCTCGTCAATGCATGCGGAGTCGTCTGTGCAATCCGGGTCGAGGCAATCGACCAGGCTGTCGTCGTTGTTGTCGACCCCGTCGTCGCAGACCTCGTCATTACAAGCGGGCTCGCCATCACACTCGGTGTCGAGACAATCCAGATCGCCGTCGCTGTCGTCATCCACGCCGTTGGAGCAGAGCTCAGCGATGCACACCGGGTTGGTCGTACATTCTGAGTCGGCGCAGTCAAGATCACCGTCGCCGTCGTCATCGATCTCGTTGTCACAGATCTCGGCGATACAAGCCGGCTCTGTGTTGCACTCCGAGTCATCACAATCGACGTCGCCATCACCGTCATCATCGACGCCGTTCAGACAGAGCTCGTCGATGCAGTCGGAGTCCGTCGCACAATCCGGATCGGCGCAATCAGCCAAGCCGTCCGCGTTGTTGTCGATCCCGTCATCACAGACCTCATCGGCACAGACCACGGCGCTGAAGCACTCGGAGTCCTCACAATCCAGATCGCCATCGCCGTCGTCATCTACGCCGTTCAGACAAAGCTCATCGATGCACTCAGAGTTCGTCGTGCACTCCGAGTCATCACAGTCGAAGTCTCCGTCGCCATCATCATCCAGACCGTTGGTGCACAGCTCGGTGATGCACTCGGAGTTCGTCGTGCACTCCGAGTCATCGCAATCGAGATCCCCGTCGCCATCATCATCCAGACCGTTGGTGCACAACTCGGTGATGCACTCGGAGTTCGTCGTGCACTCCGAGTCATCGCAATCGAGATCCCCGTCGCCGTCATCGTCCAGGTTGTTTGTGCACAGTTCATCGATGCACGCAGAGTCGGCAACACAGTCGGGATCGTCGCAGTCAGCGAGCGTGTCGGCGTTGTTGTCTACTCCGTCGTCGCAGATCTCGTCAGCACAGGTGACATGGGAGAAGCACTCGGAGTCTTCACAGTCGATGTCACCGTCGCCGTCATCGTCAAGCTGGTTCGCACACAGCTCGGCGATGCACTCGGAGTTCGTGGTGCACTCGGAGTCGTCACAGTCCACGTCCCCATCCCCGTCGTCATCGGTACCGTTGGCACACAACTCAACGATGCAGGCCGGCAAGTCGGAGCACTCTGAGTCAGCACAATCCAGATCGCCGTCGCCGTCATCATCCAAACCGTTGCCACAGACCTCATCGATACACTCGGAGTCCGTCAGGCAATCCGGATCGTCACAATCAGCCAAGCCATCCGCATTGTTGTCGACTCCGTCGTCACAGACCTCATCAGCGCAGACGACGGCATCGACGCACTCGGAGTCATCACAGTCGAGGTCGCCATCGCTGTCATCGTCCACTCCGTTGCCACACAACTCAGGGATGCACTCGGAGTTCGTCGTGCACTCGGAGTCGTCACAATCCAGATCACCGTCACCGTCATCATCTAGACCGTTGTCACACAGCTCCGTGATGCAGTTGGAGTCCGTCAAACAGTCCGGGTCGGCACAGTCGATTAGAGCATCGGCGTTGTTGTCCACCCCGTCATCGCACACCTCAACAGCGCAGACGATCAGGGCCACGCACTCCGCATCAGCACAGTCCAGATCACCGTCACCGTCATCATCTAGGCCGTTATCACAGACCTCCGCGATGCACTCGGAGTCGGTCACACATTCGGAGTCGGCACAGTCCTGATCCCCGTCCAGGTCGTCATCGATGGAGTTGTCACAGATCTCGTCGGCGCACGTGACCAATGACGAACACTCGGCATCATCACAGTCCGTGTCCCCATCCCCGTCGTCAT
>MDTE01079547.1_pt1 | contig 28977 bp, 21 predicted proteins | sample 811231 | NCBI WGS metagenome assembly MDTE01 (sample SAMN05326651, study PRJNA326480) | marine metagenome | isolation source: seawater | place: Indian Ocean: Red Sea | collected 2010 | reverse complement strand
CGATTCGACACCATCCACCCCTTCTACCGCAGCCTTCGCCTCGTCAACAATCTGGCCAGCAACCGGACAAAACGGTGAAGTAAGCGAGATCGTCACCTTCGCGTCACAATCCTCCACCTCGATTTCGTAAACCAGACCAAGAACCACTAGATCGAGTCCTAACTCAGGATCCTTGACAGTCTTGAGTGCGTTCCGAATATCCTCTTCTGTCACCGCCATATCTTCTCCTGTTCATGGGTCACAGGCGCAGTCCTAATCACAGAAAACCCAAGCCTTAGATCTCTTCTGGTCCTGAAGCATCTGATGTAAGCCGTTCAAATCCCAGTCTAAGCAACCATGCCGTTCCGAAGATTATCAATACAAGCATTAACCACCGTAGAGCAGTAGCTGTGAAGCCAGCCCCCACGATCGGTGCTCTAAAGTCATACTGGATCAGCTGACCTCCTCTTTCAGTCATCCAATGCCAACCTGTATGAGCAAGAAGCGCAGACAACACAACGACCCCGCCAACCTCCGGAAGGACTTTGCGGAACAGGACTTCCAGCAACGGCACAGTAAGTGCGAGAACGAATAGTTGTCCGAATTCAACACCTACGTTGAATGATACGAGAGAGGTCAGTAGGTGGGATCCACCAAATTGGAGTACTTCGGAAAGTGCAAAAGAAAAGCCAAAACCGTGCACAAGGCCGAAGGAAAAGGCGATCATCCAACGGTTCTTGAGTTTTGCTCCCAAGATATTCTCAAATGCCATATAGACTATCGAAAGAGCAATCAGTGTCTCGATCAGTGGGGGGAACCAGAGAGCCTGGGGTGTGAGCCCGAGCGCTGCTGCAATCAGGGTTATCGAGTGCCCCGCCGTAAATGACGTGATAATCGGTACAAGTGCCCAGAAGCTCCGAAATGGAACAACAAGACAAAAGAGAAATAGTAGATGATCTATCCCATCGAGGATGTGATCAAAACCAAGCACTACGAAACGCCAAGCAGCTTGATGCCAACGAGGATCGAGGCGCACCAAGCCAGGGTTACCCGAGTACTGGAAAGCTCGTTCTGTACCTCCTGCTGGCAGGAAACGGAGGACAGTGACTGTGCGAATACCGAGTTGTGCGAACAGAGGCTCGATTGAGAAATCAGATTCCTCTGACGTGATTGTCCACTCCAGTACCACATCGAGCATCGCCTGCTGGGGTGGCAAATCAGTGTCGTCTGGCAAGGGCGCTGACAATGCATTCTCTATAGCATCATCATAGCTCCTGAAAGCACGATCACCCGGTATCGCTACCCTGGCCGCCGCTACTAGAGGACGGGCAAGAAGTTCATTGCCCTCGTACATTTGGACGTAATTAGCGATCCACTGTACTGCCGCCTCCTGGATAAGCGGCTCAGCCTCTGAGATAACTAGATATCCCGGTTCGCGCGCTGGGAAATCGTAATCTCGCATCGAGATCAGCGGGACTCGCACAATCATCCGCAGTATCTCGGCATCAGGCTTCACAAATACCTGAACAGTCACGTCAGCCGGAATCTCATGTGCCTCTCCAGACCACGTGGGTAAGAGAAGGGTGAGCCCGACTAGAAGCGCCGCTGAACGACGGTAACCTATGAACATTATGAGAAACTAGGGGAATCCCGACCAACGTTACAAGGAATATGACCCCTTAATCTCTAAGTCCTGGCCATCTTTAACGTGTCTCAAAACAATTGCCCGAATCGCTTCCAACGCGTAGCCTATTCGTCCAGGCTGAATAAGGCCTTGGACTACACGATCAGGGAGAAGGACAATGCAAAAGCGCAACCTGACCTTTGGAATTGGTTTGGTGGCGACCATTACCGTCATAGCATGCTCAGCCAATGCGATGGATGACATGGCTGCAAGTCAGGACGGAGTACTGATGGCGCCGATGTTCCAAGTCAATCCATTTTGGCCAAAACCGCTTCCGAATCACTGGATCCAGGGCGCCACAATCGGCGTCGATGTTGACTCGAGAGACGACGTCTGGCTGGTACATCGAAATACACCGGATCAGTTCGCTGGGCGCACAGAGCTCGGCTCAGCTCAAGACCCTCCTTTGAGCGAATGCTGTAGCCCCGCTCCACCAGTCCTCCATTTCAACTCGGACGGGGACTTACTGAATTCTTGGGGTGGACCTACAGACACAGGTGAGTATGTATGGCCCGTGTCGAATCACGGAATCACCGTTGACCACATGGACAATGTATGGATCGGTGGTAACGGTGGACCGGATCGCCAGATTCTGAAGTTTTCCAGGAATGGTGACTTCCTGAACCAATTCGGAGAATCCGGCGCACAGAACAGTAGCCTCAGCACAGAGAACTTCGGACGAGTCGCTAAAGTCTTCGCCGACCCCGCAGAAAATGAGATTTATGTCGCGGACGGATACCTCAATCGTCGTGTAGCAGTCATCGATGGAAACACTGGGGAAATGAAGCGCTTCTGGGGCGCATATGGTAACGAGCCTTCAGACGATCGCACTCCGGGCTATCGGCCAGGCGAGACCCCGCCACAGCAGTTCCGTACCCCAGTCCATTGTGCAGAGCTATCGAACGATGGGCTGCTCTATGTATGCGACCGTCCATCCAATCGCATTTCAGTATTCCAGAGGGATGGAACATTCGTTAATGAAGTTGTCATTGCCCCACACACCCTGTCTCAGGGTGCCACTTGGGACATCGACTTCTCACCTGACGACGAGCAGACCTGGATGTACGTGGCCGATGGCCAAAACATGAAGGTCTACGTCATGGATCGCGAAACGCTCGAAGTTGTGTACAGCTTCGGTGACGGTGGTCGCCAACCAGGCACCTGGTTCGCAGTGCACTCAATAGCAGTCGACTCCGAGGGTAACATTTACACGACTGAAACCTACGAGGGTAAGCGAATTCAAAAGTTCGAATACATGGGCATGGGTGAAGTTGCGACCAAGGGTATGGATATGGGTGCTCCATGGCCTACTGATCGGCGGCGGTCTGGACAGTAACCGCTCCCGAGCGGCATAGGACGCCGCTTCGATTCTGATTACTAGCTGGCCCCACCCATTGAGGGTGGGGCCGCTTTGCTTAGACCTCTGGGTAATATCCGAAATGGTACTTTTCTATTCTGAGAGAAATTACTGTGTACATCTGTGATGAGTTGTGCCGGTTGCGGTAATCGAGAACGAGGATCCAACTCATGAACGCAATAGATAAATTCGCTAGAAACCTTCTAGATACAGAAACAGTCACATCTGTTTCACGTCGTGGATTCCTGAAAACCAGCGCCACAGTAGCGACTGGCATGCTCTACGGGTGCGGAACAGGGGCCGAAGACGGCATAAAGCAAGGAACTGGCCAAGTAAGGCTCACTCCTCCTACAGGTGTCGAAGATGAGGCTTGGGCAGACATCCGAGCCCAGTTCCTCTTAGATCCTGGAATTGCATACATGAACAATGCAAGCCTCGGCATGCCCCCCTCCCAAATCGTCGAGTCCGTGCGTGCCGGATACGAAGCAATCTCTAGAGAGCCGCTACACGGGAAGCAGGCTCTTCAAACTACAATCACCGAAAAGGTTCTTCCCGGATTAGCGACACTGTTCGGAGTAACATCGGGAGAAATCTCTCTGACCAGGAATGCTACCGAGGCACTGCACCTACAGAGTGTCGGGCTCGATTTAGCACCCGGAGACGAAGTCCTGGTCACAACCCAAGAACATCCAGCCGGAATACGTCCCTGGATGTTGAGAGAAGCCCGTGATGGCATCCGTATCACTGAAGTCTTTATCCCCAGTCCCTTCCAAACTGACATGGAAGTGGTCGGCCTTATGGAGTCTGCAATCACTGACCGCACAAAAGCGATCTCGTTTTGCCATGTAACACGGGGCGGGCACCTCTATCCGGTCAAGAAACTAGCGTCCATGGCGCATGAACGAGGACTCGCGTGCCTCGTCGACGGTGCTCAGGCCGTCGGACAATTTCCTATTGATCTCGTCGACCTAGGCTGTGACGCATACTCTGCAAGCCTCCACAAATGGCTGCTCGGACCAGCAGGCACCGGGTTCCTCTATATACGACGAAGCGCCCGTAATCGAATAAAGACAGCATTTGCACCTGACGCTACTCCGGATGCCCCCGCATTCGACCCACCTGGGACAGCTGACTTTCCCTTGAGAGCAGCGCTCATGACCATGCTAAACTTCGTGAATGCCATCGGCCTGGAACGCATAGATGCGCGATGTCGCTATTTATCAAACTACCTGAAGGACCAACTTTCTGAGTTAGCACCAGTAACGATTCTAAGCGGTCCTCCTGAAGTGTCATGCCCCGGGTCCACAATCTTTGAAGTTTCAGGGCTCGATGCGATTGCGGCAGTTCCCATGATGGAACAACGGGGCCGAGTACACATTGATGAGCATCAACGTGATGGCCACGACGCGATCCGCGTCTCAACACATTTCTATAATACCAGGGCCGAAATCGACCGTTTGGTAGATGTGCTGAGATCCGTAGCCTGAGGACCACAACAAACTGGCACTGAAACATAAATATTGCGCAATTAGCGAGGAAACAACGAGTTTTAGCGTTCAGTTTATTGAGGATTAAGAAGTGAGATCAGACCGTTCCGGCCAGATTCTCACATCTGATCTACAAACGAGGAATAAGATTATGCGTCACCAGCGATTCGCCGGCTCATTACTGATTGGAGTCTCGGTAGGCCTGCTCGCTTGCAGTGGGAATGCTGAAACCCAGGATGCTCCAGAAGAAATGCAAGTCGCCGATTTGACCATGGACGAGTGCTGGCTCAGGGATATTTCTCCAGAAGATGCCCAGGCCCGTGTCAGCCCCCGATCCGCCACTCCTGTTACATTCGAAAATGGGCAAGGGGTACTCTGCTATGGCGCGCCGTCAGCAAGAGGCCGAGAGGTCATGGGTGAGCTAGTCCCATTTGGCTCGGCTTGGCGAGTCGGTGCAGACGAAGCGACTGCACTGCACCTCACCGGACCTGCTTCCATTGGAGGCGTCGCTCTTGAAGCTGGCGCGTACTCAATTTATGCCGAACCAGGTGCAGACGAGTGGACATTCTTCGTGAACACAAACTATGAGCGATGGGGCATCCCGATCAGACCTGAGGTCCGAGAAACTGAAGTTGGCAGTTTCACGGCTACGCCTGAGGCCACGGAAGAAATGGTCGAAACGATGCAATTCCGTTATGAGCCTAATGACGAAAACACAATGGGAGACATCGTGTTGGAGTGGGAGAATACGCGCGTGAGCTTCCACCTACATCCGGGTGGCTGAGCCACAATATCCGGAGTACTAGAAGAGCACTGCCTCTTTAGTGGAAAAACAGAGCCCTCAGCCCTCTAAGGGCTGAGGGCTCTGCCTATTTTCTCTCTCCTAATCGCTTCCTGCTCGTTTCAGCAATCTACCTGGTCTTGAATCCATCATCTGACCATCATCGATGACCAGAATTCCATTAACAAACAGATAATCGACGCCCAAAGCGTATTGCATTGCGTCAGCTCCGAAATCTGCATCATCCCTTAGCTCTTCTTCATCAAATACCACGAGATCGGCAATCATACCAGGAGCCACAATTCCACGGCCGTAGAGTCCAAGCCGTTGCGCGGCCAAAGAACTCATTCGACGCACTGCATCCTCAAGCGTTAGAACACCATCTTCGCGAACATATTTAGCGATCACTCGAGGAAAGGCTCCAAAAGCCCTCGGATGGGAACTTGCAGTTGTTGCTGGATTCACTGGCGAAGCATCAGTGTCAATCATGACAAAGTCTGCGCGAAGTGCTTGCCACTTCTGCTCTTCGTTCATGCTCTTTGGATTCACACTAACACCTCCATTCTGCACGAGGTTGAAAAAAGCGCTCCAAGCATCGACACCTAACACCTCTGCTGCTGCAGTGATCGAAAGGTTAATCACGCTCGGATCCGGGGCTGAAACAATCAAAACGTTATTCCAGTCCATACCAACGTGGCGATACCAGTTCTCCCAATCTGAAGTGCCCTCAACCTCCTCCCTCAATCGGCTGCGTACCTCAGTATCAGTGAGCGTGGCCAGGAATACATCAGTACCCTCTGCATAGTGCCGAGGGTGCAGGAATGAGCCGAGACCAATGCCATTCCTGATGTATGGGTATATATCGGCCGTCACGTCCATACCTTCTGCACGTGCAGAGTCGATCAAAGCCAGTGCATCACTCATAAGAGGCCAATTGTCCTGACCGGCAGCCTTTAAATGGTAAATATGTACGGGAACTCCAGCACCTTCACCGATTGTGATCGCCTCTCGGATCGCTTCCAGAACCGCATAGCTTTCGTTTCTCATATGTGTGAAGTACACGCCACCGTACTCTCCAGCGACTCTCGTAAGTTCAATGAGTTCTTCCGTCTGAGCGTACACAGCGGGGGGATATATCAACGACGTAGAGGTTCCGACGGCACCGTCTTCCATTGCCTGGCGGACCAGCTCCTTCATCTCCTCGAGTTGAGCAGCTGTCGGCTGAATGTCTCCCTCCCCGAGTACCACACGCCTGACCTGGGTTAGACCAACATCATGTACCACATTGATAGGAATTCCGAACCGTTCCATGATTGCGAAATACTCTGCATACGTGCTCCAGCGGACCGTATCACCTTCGATGATCAGGGGTGAACTCTGTGTCTCGGCACTCTGTGGTGCAGGAGACCCTCCCTCACCGGATAAGTACGTCGTGATTCCTTGGCGTAGTTTACTTTCCGCACTTGGTGGATCCGTGATCAGTACAAGGCTGGACTGACCCATCATGTCGATGAATCCAGGGCTTACTATGCGATCCCTAGCTTCGATCGTACGAGTAGCATCCCTATCGCTTAGTGAGCCGATTTCTGCAATCACATCACCGCGAATACCTACGTCAGCTCGAAACCAAGGGTTACCGGTTCCATCTATGACACGTGCACCTGAGATCAGTACGTCAAACGGCAACTCTTGGTCAGAGTCTGGTGTGCCCCCTCCCGACACTGCACATCCAAACAAGGTGACAAGTGCAGCAACGGTCATGCTATGTACAGTGCGGTACATGAGTCCCCTTTGTTCATGAAATGCCGTGGATTTATCCATACCCTCTTGCCCTTAAAGGACCTTCTGGCGAGGGTCTCTTATCTGAAATGAACGCTGATAGTATAAGTACAGTAAGCTCTCTGATGTCGCTATCTGGTGATAAGGCTGAGACAACCACAAGTAGATAGAATGCGGGTTCTCCAGACAATCTTATTCATAGGCAGCCTTGCTGCTGTGCATGTCCCTGCAGATGCACAGGAACCCCCGGACACCATCCCCTCGGACAGTGTTATTGCACTTTCGGGTGTCCGGGTCGAGGTAGCCAGAATGCGAGCGGGCGTCATCCCTATCGTGGAAGCACCGTTTCCAGTGGATATGATTAGCCGAGACCGTATCGAGCGGGCCCATCACTCAGTTGCTGAAGTCCTCGAAAACCTTCCGGGTGTAAGTTTAGGCGACCAAGTGGGAAGCCCGTTCCAACCTGATCTTCGCCTTCGAGGGTTTAGTGTTTCTCCGGTTGTAGGCCTTCCCCAGAGCATCAGTGTCTTTGTAGACGGCGTTCGGATAAATGAAGCCGACGCGTCTCAAGTGCATTTCAATTTACTGCCCATGCGTGATTTAGAGCGGGTGGAACTTGTACGAGGACCAGCTGGCAACTTCGGGAAAAACTCTTTGGCGGGGGCCCTTAACTTGGTCCCCCGCCGAGGGCTTGGAGACAGTCAAGTAGAGCTAGAAGTGTTCGGCGGCGATTTTGGGGATCTTGGAGGCTCACTTCTAGCATCCGGGGAAGCTGCTGGCTTCGACCTCTACAGTCGCCTGTCGTACCGTCAAACCGATGGCTGGCGAATGAAGAACCATGCCCGACAGCTCCAGGCTTTCATAAAAGTGGGTAAACGGGGCGTTCAATCCGACGCCTGGATCTCATATACGCTATCATCGGATTCAATTGAAGGTCCCCAGGCACTTCCAGAGTCCTGGCTTGAGGGTGGGGCACTGCCGCCAGATATCTCGTCACCACCTACAGACCGCAGAGAACTTCAGTACACAGGAGGCAAGGGGGATTACTTTCGACCGCGGCTGCACTTCTTTAACGCATACCTTGAACGAACCCTGAACTCAGCATTGGAGATTAGTCTTTCTGGTTTCGCTCGCTTCACCGACTTCGATCAATTCAATGACAATGTCACTGAGGCAGATGCGATGGGACTAACCGGAATCGCTTCAGGAGGCAGTGCGCTACAAGTCAGATATGAACCCAACCCAGATGTAAGAATCTCAAGTGGCATCGATATAGCTAGGAACGATGTTGATATAGAGATCTTGGAGTTACCTAATCGCGCTTTTCCTGACCTAGAGAAAAACACAACAGAACTCGCCGGTACCAATGAGAATAACCTGGGACTTTATACAGATCTCTTTTGGCGAGCAGACCAACGAACTGCTCTTCACAGCTCTCTCCGCTTTGATCATGTAAGTGTACCCTTTAGAGACTTTCTGGACCCGGAACACAACGGCGACAACCTATTCAATCAAATCACAGGTGCCCTCGGCTTGAGTCGGGAAACCTTACCTGGCGTAAGATTATTTATGGGCTACGCCCGAGGGTTTCGGGCACCTGTGATCCTCGAAATAACATGCGCTGACCCAGAAGACCCCTGCCCGCTTCCTTTCGAACTTGGTGCCGACCCTCCATTGGATCCCGTCACGACTGACTCTTGGCAAGTAGGTTTCCGAACTGAGCGTAGCCAGATGAGCACAGGCGTTACAGCGTACTGGTCTGAAGTTCACAACGATCTTTTCAGCGTGGTCGATCCAGAACAACCAACGCGTGGGTTCTTCACTAACCTTGAAGGCACACGGCGTATTGGCCTCGAGGGTTCAATGACGATCAAGTCAATCCCAGTACTTCCAGGGGCAAGCATCCAAGGATCGGTCGCGTGGACTCGTGCTACGTTTGAAACCCATGCCACATTGGCAGCCCCCTTCCTGGAGGGTGATGAAGATGAAGAGGAAGATCCAGATCAAATCCTTCCCGCCCCAGTCGTTGAGCCAGGAGACCGCTTCCCATTGATCCCAGCTTTCACCGCTGGCCTAGCTATCAGCTACGAAACGGGTGAATACCAATCAGACCTTTCGCTCCACTATGTGGGTGAACGATTCCTCGTGGGTGATGAGGGCAACAACGAAGATTTCGGAAAACTTGCTGGCTACGCCCTGCTGAACCTGAATATCAGCAGAGTAGTGGGGTCTGCTACGCTCTATGCAGAGGTAAAGAATCTACTTAACCAATCGTATAATCCCTTTGGTCTCATCTCTCCAAATGTCCGTGGCCCATCAGAAGAGATCGAAAGATTCTTCACGCCTGGGCTGCCTCGGCGGATGCTCATAGGAGCAAGGTTGCGAATTCACTAAAGTCACCTGGCTTAACGCTTTGGTCCCACTCTACCGAGTTGCCTGCCCCACCTAGCTCTACTCTCAAGAGCAAGCAGTTTCCTTATAATCGCAGCCCCATCAAGCCTCGTCACCCCAAGAATCTCAGCAGCTTCAGCAAACGGCAGAGGTTCTTCCTCGCCCAATTCGGCTAGGCTTTCATCATCTCCTTCTAGTGGTGCGAACCCCTGCCTTGGATCTTCCTCCTCTCCTTCAAGCATATTTTCTGCGGGAACGAGTTCATCTGGATCAGCGGGGCCTTCAGCTGTCACCCTACCCGCTCGTCTATTCGCAGCGTCAATGGAATCCAGTAGTCGCTGAGCCATCGAGAGATTCCATTTGGCGTCATCCTGATCAGGACTTAAGCGAAGTGTGTTGCGGTTAGCTTGGACCGATGCACGAGCATGGATTCTCATCGAGTCAACATTCTCAGCTGAAACAGCTCGGATAAGGCGCGACACACCCAGGTTATAGAGCGCGAGCTTCGTGACTTGATCGTCATTGCTCTCCACGCCGAAAGCTAATTCCTCTTCAGCTCTGGCACTTCCAAGTTCAAGCAAGCTTGTACCGAGATTGTATCGGAGGCCTAGGCGTAATGAATCCGAGTCTATTCTGTTCTGATAAACCGCTACGGCTTTTGGCAGATTTCCAGTCCGATGGAGCCGATTGGCGCGCTCCACACTCTTGCGCTCATTCGTCCATGTAAAGACGAGACCGGCGAGCGTCACGGATATCACTGTCACGCGCAGCCATAAGTCTCCGAACACAAAATCCATCTTGGAGCTATTCACGTTCTTGGCTCATTGAGGCGAGGAGATTCTATGACTCCACCTGAATCCATCCTTCCTTCCAGGAATAGAAGCGGCACTGCAAGTAAGAGAATCCAGAGTGCTAGTCCCACAGGCTCTCCACCTAGAGCCGAGGTAGTCTCTGCTCTCCGAAAGCGAGCCTGCAGGTTACGTAGCCCTGCCGCCCCACGAACATCGTGATAGCTACCACCTCCTGCGGTCGCGATACTTCGGAGCAAATCTTCATTCAACCGTGATACGACAGGATCACCGTCATCCCCAAGCACCAGAACCGGATCGTCTCCTTCGGTCATAAGGCTCGAGCCTGCACTGGTACCTACACCCGCCGTCCAAACACGAATACCCATGTCGGTTGCAACGGCAACCGAATCTAGAATCAAGGCCGGGTCTTCATGGCCCTCGCCGTCAGTGATCAAAAGAATTGCTTGTTGAGCTTCCGGCCTATTGCGTGCATTAAGCATCTCTATCGAGTGCTTGATCACCAGGGAGAGTGAAGTACCCTGGTCACGCTCTTCGATCAGATCCGGGGCGAGCGATGCCGTAAAAAATCGTACGAGTTCGGGGTCATCCGTCATCGGAAGCACGGTATACGGCCAGTCTGCGAAAATAGCGAGTCCGATCCGCTCTTGCGTCAAAGACTCAGTTATTGCATCCACAACTTCCTTGGCACGGTCTAACCGGCTCGGAGTAACGTCATCTCCAGTCATTGAAAGCGAAACATCTACTGCAACCACAAGATCTACCGGTTGTTCAGGATCCAGCGTCGAGCCAAAGTCGATGTGCGGGCCCGCAGCCGCTATGGTCAATGCCAGGCTTACTACAATGAGGCATGACAGCCGACTCTTGGGAAAGCTGTGCAAGTCGACCGACGTCAGCCTACTCGCCGCCTTTCTCCCGCCGAAGGCCTCTTCAAGCCTCCGGTATCTGCGCCATTGGGCAGCCAGAGCTATCCCCACTACCAATACGATGATCGGAGCCAACGCCAACAGTGCAGGATGAGAGAAGGTCACGGTAACACACCCCAACGTGAGCCACGAAGCGTGTTTGCTCCTGCCAAGAACACCATCGACCCTATCACAAGCCACAGCCCAAGCGGAACCGATTCCTCGCGTTCTGTAATGACTTCTGATGCTACCTCAAGCCTGTCAATTTCATCATAAATAGCTTCCAGCGCCTCCACATCTGTAGCTCGGAAATAACGCCCGCCCGTAATTCGAGCGGTTTGCGTTAGGACAGTTTCCATCTCATTCACAGCCGCGCGCGGTCCCTGTTCATCCCCGATCGCGATCGGGTAAACCTTCACATCAAATGCTGCTGCTGCTCGAGCTGCGACTGCAGGAACGATTCCAGCTTTGTTATGAGCACCATCTGTTACAAGGATGAGAACCTTAGATGTATGGGGGGTATCCCTCAGAAGCCCAGCTCCGGCAGCAATCGCCCCGGCTATATCGGTACCGTCAGTTAGCAGACCAACCTCCATCTCATCCACAGCCATCTCGACTACATACACGTCGTGGGTCACGGGCAACCGGATCAGAGATTCACCTGCAAAAGAAACCAAGCCAACATCATCTTCACGATTTTCGAGAAAACGAAGAACGGTAGACTTTGCGGCTTGCAGTCTACTTGTTCGCTCCGCCATGTCTGCCGCCCACATTGAGGTCGACAGATCGATCGCAAACGCGATCCCTACGCCCTCAGTGAGTGGTTCCTCCAGAGTCCGGACAATTCGTGGCTGACAAAGCGCTAGAACGAGACATCCGAGTGCGGCCAAGCGCATCGCACTCGGCAAGGTCTCTAACATGCGGGCTTTCCAACCCCGAAGTGCAAGCGCTTCAGCTGGCTCCCCGCGAGCGATGAGTAGTCCGGCTAGACCCCTAGGGCGCACCCACCACCACCACACGGGCAATAGGCTGAGGAGAGCTAGGAAGCTCGGTTGTCCGAACTCGAAACTCATGGTTTCATAGTCCTAGATTCTTTGACCCAATTCCTTAGTACTCTCCAATCTCTTTCCGCGGCGTCCGCATCCGGCCGAAGACGGCCAAACTTCACAACTTCCGCCATATCCATCGACCCATAAAGATTGACTGCAGATCCGTTAATTCCCCTACGGAGCTGCACCATCAACTCCGAACTTGTGAAGCTCGGTCCCCAGGCTGCATCCAAGGCTTCGACATAAGTGCGCACTGCTCGGCTGCTACGACCGTAGAATTCCTCCATGTCCCCGTTCAGGTGTAAACCCAGGCTGAGAATTTGATCAAGCTCGTCTAGGGCAGCCTGCCAACGGGCCAAAGCAGGATCTAGGCCTAGGGAAGCATCGAGCAGTTCTTCCTGACCACCCTGATCCGTAAGCATTTTCATTACCAACGGAGTAATGGCTATGAGAAACACGATTGATAACGACACAATCAGAATAAGGGAGGGCCAGTCCCAGTTCGCTCCCAATACATCGGAGGGCACCCTTGGTTCTAAGCCAGCACTGATGTCGTCTGGATGGATCGGTGATGCGATCCAAACAGCTTGTCTGGCAACAGGAACCCTCTCTAGTGCCTCTAGTCCAGAATCAGAAGTCACGCCACTCCATTCTCCAATCACTGACCCAGTATGGAAGGATGGACCCTCTATTCCTGTCGCTGGACCTACGAACACATCCAATCCAGGTACAGGCACCAACCCTACTTGAAAGGCAATCAGTGGATAGATCAGTCTCAGCATTCCCCCATCACCGAACGCTTCTGACTTCCAATCAACGGTCCTGAAGCTCTCCAAGCCGAACGCACTAGGCACTGTGTCTGGAAAATAGACCGCGCTACCCGATGGTACCCGTACTTCAACGTATAGCTCAAAAACATCACCCTGGCCTACAGTGTCTGCTGAAAGAGATCCTGTTGCTTCCAGCGATACTTGGGCTGTGAGTGATAGGGCTGTTGTCCCACCAAGCAGTACCCAGGAAGCAGCCAAGGCAAGGTGCATTCTCCTGATCATGTAATTCGCTCGCGGCGACGAAAGAATCTGATCAATGGCAGGACATAGTCTTCCGTCGAAGTAACCTCAACTACATCTGTCTGGAGCTGGCGGAATAGCCCGTCGATCTCAGTCTTCTGGCTTAATCGACTCTCGGCATAATCCTGACGTACGAACTCGTCGCTTGTATTCAGAACCCTCCTAATACCGGTCTCCGGATCAGCGAGTGCCAGCAGACCAACATCGGGCAACGTCGCTCCTCCTGGATCTGTGACTCGAATCGGAATCAGGTCATGCTCACGACTGAATCGCCTCGCATCTGCCATGAACGAGGAATCCGATTTTTCACCTAATAGAAAATCACTGATTAGGAAAACTGCAGTCCTTTGGTGAAGAACCTTAGATGCGTACTCAAGCGCACGTGAAAGCTTGGTGCCCCTCCCAGAAGGACGAAACGAGAGGAGGTCTAATACCAAGCGCATAGCGTGGCTGCGACCACTATCCGGGGGTATGTAGAGTTCCACGCTATCAGTCACAATGAGCAGGCCAACGCGATCGTTATTGTCCGTGGCCGCTAGCGCAAGGATCCCTGCAACTTCGGAGGCAATCACCACATTTGGCTTAAGCCCTGTCCCAAAATCCTTGGATGCTGAGCAATCAACAATCAAAAGAACACTGAGTTCCCGCTCTTCAACGTGCTCTTTGATAAAAACACGACCACGCCGAGCGGTAACATTCCAATCGATCGCCCGCACATCATCACCCGGCTGGTATTCCCGAACATCTGAGAACTCCATCCCGCGTCCCTTAAAAACCGATCGATACTCTCCGCTGAACAGCGACTCGACCAATCCGCGGGTACGCAACTCGATACGCCGCAACCAGGCAGTTACCTCTTTGGAGAATACTCGTTCGCCGTCCACAGCCTTCAGGGAGTCGGAACAGCCCCGAGCACCCGTTGCATAATCTCCTCAGTGTCGATGCCTCGTGCGTCTGCTTCATACGTAGTCCGCAGCCGGTGCCTCAGAACAAGCGGCGCCATTGCTTTAACATCATCTGGGAGCACAAAATCTCGACCTCTCAAGTACGCGCGGGCACGGGCTGTCCGTGTCAGAAAGATCGTCGCACGTGGAGACGTACCAAAATCAATCAGGTCCTCAAGATTTTCTAATCCATACGCTCCTGGTTCCCTGGTAGCGAAAGCAAGTTCGACCACATAGTCGAGGACTTTTTCATCTAGATGGATTGCGGCAACCTCAGCACGAGCAGCTGAAATCTGTTCGACTGTCGCAACAGCTTCGATCGGCTGAGGATCTGTACTCGCAACACGGCGAACAATCATCTTTTCTTCATCTCGGGACGGATGGCTGATGTCAATCTTCAAAGCAAAGCGATCAAGCTGTGCCTCAGCTAGCGGATATGTTCCGTGCAGTTCGACCGGGTTCTGAGTCGCTAGCACCATGAACGGGGAGTCCAGCGAGTGCGTCTCTCCCGCGATTGTGACCTGCCGCTCTTCCATCGCTTCTAGCAAAGCAGCTTGCACCTTGGGAGGTGCACGGTTGATCTCGTCAGCCAGAATGATATTTGAGAATATCGGCCCCTTGTGGACCCTGAAGTCTCCAGTTCCCTGATCAAAAACTGGAGTACCAACGATATCGGTTGGCAACAGGTCAGGTGTAAACTGGATTCTGCAAAATCCAGTTTGTATCGCCTCAGCCAGCGTGCGAACCATAAGCGTCTTAGCGAGGCCTGGCAGACCTTCGAGCAATACATGCCCACCGGTCAGTAACCCAACAAGAAGCCCCTCCACAGCATGATCTTGCCCAACAACCCGCTCATGAACTGCTTCCGAGACCTTAGTTAATAGATCGTTTTCTTGCCTTGCAGCCGCGCTCCCCACTAGGCCCTCACGTTTTGTGCGGCTTCGTGACACCCAATCTGGTCTGCATGATATCGGACTCCCTCAATCTGTTGCAAATGTAGTGAATCAAGATCCTCGCAGAGTATCTGGAAATCTTTACGCTTGGTCATCGTCATTGAGCCGGTGATCTCCTCTTAGGCTTAGGCGGGGGAACAATCTTCGCGGATGCTGGCCAAGACGCTAGGCACAAGCCGGTGTCCCTAACCTCTCTCGAGCAGTCCCCAGAGCTCGTTCAATAGTTAGTGCTGCAGCAAGCAGGGCCTCATCTGCCCCAATAGGCCCTACTAGTTGGAGGCCAACTGGCATACCCTCGTCGTCGAGTCCTACTGGGATAGTCACTGCGCAAAGGCCAAGCATATTCACACAGCAGGTCGGACGGAGCGCAGTCATGTTGGTCTGTAGGTACGTGCTCATGTCCTCTAATTCAGCTACCGGTGGAGGTGTGATAATTGTAGTTGGAAGTACCAACAAAGATTCTTCCTCGAAGAGCTGGTCAGCCACAGACATCAGTCGATGGTGCTCATCCACGGCCACGGCATAATCTGGATCAGAAAGAGGGTCTGCGGCTTCAAGTCTATGTCCTATAGTCGGATGAACAATATCCAACCACCCCGGAAGCTCCTGTTCGAGAAAGGCCTTACACTCTGTGCCTGCGATACCGCTCCGCCTGTAATGATCGAAGGCTTCATCCAATAGGGATCCGTCTACATTCGTGCGTTGCACACCGACTGCTTCCAACTCGTCCAGCGCCGCATGGATCTGGGCACTGATATCGTTCGGGCAATCGTCCCAAATCAAGCAACTAGGTAGGGCAATCCGTAGAGATGAGGGCTTAGTCGCGGTGATATGCTGCAGAAAGGCTTCTGGATCCCCCCAAGCCGGGTCTATAGCACCAAAAAAATATGCCGCGTCTTCGACAGACCGAGTCAACCCACCAACACTATCCATTGTACTGCTTAGTGGCACAACTCCATCAACTGGCCAGCGACCACAGGTCAGTTTGTGACCAACGGTCCCGGTCATTGCTGCAGGTATCCGTATAGAGCCTCCCGTATCAGACCCAAGGGCCAAAAAAGCGGACCCCTCCCATAGGCTCACCCCTGCACCGCATGACGAACCTCCTGGTATTCGGTGCACTTTCTCATCCCAGGGATTCCTTGGCGTCCCCCAGTGTGGATTGATACCGACTGCCCCAAAGGCAAATTCGACTGTGTGTGTTTTGCCAATAGTGATCGCCCCCTGGGCTCGGAGTTGGGAGACCAGCCATGCATCACTTGACCACACATCCGGCAATTGCCGTGCTGTTCCTGCAAACGTGGGAAATCCTTTTACTCCATAGAGATCCTTGGCCGAAATGGGAATCCCATGAAAGGGTTCTGGAGCGACTCCGCGGGCCAGAAGCTCGTCGGCCTCTCGAGCCAATCGGACGGCTCCTTCAAGGTCGAGAGATTTGTAGGCGTTTAGGTAATCTCCATGCTTCTTGTGCCGATTCACCGCGATCTCGGTCAATTCCGCCGCAGAAATCAGTTTATTCCTCACGGCTTCTGCCAGCTGCGATAGAGGTTGTGCAAGAATGTCATTCATGACGTCATGATAGGTCGAGTTTGTCTAAACTCGCGAATCCCCCACCTGGCAGCTTGACCATTTCAGTATGCGCATTGGATGTTGATCACCCCATTACGTCTTCCCTGAGCTTGAGATTACATCATGAGACAGCGACTCCTAACTCCACTGATTCTTTTTGCCATCACGTTCGCTGTAACCAACACACATCTCGAGGCGTCCTTAGCTCAACAGGAAGAAGAACAGGAAGAAAGCCCAAAGGACGACAAGTCCTACTCAGATGTCATAACTAGTGAAGCCGTAACAAGTACGGGGCTCTTCGCCACACATATGATCGGTGACGACCTATACTACGAAATCCCGCTCAATGAGTTGGGTCGAGAGATGCTTTTATTGACGCGGATCGCTAAGTCTCCGGACGGCTCAGGCTATGGTGGATCTAAGGTCAATACATCCGTCGTACGCTGGGACCGCAGAAACAATCGCGTATTTCTTCGGCTCGTGAGTCACCAGAACTACGCTGATGATGGTGCACCCATTGCACGCGCGGTTGCCAATTCCAACTTCGAGCCAGTCATTCACACCTTTGAAATTGAAACATTCTCAAATGACTCTTCGGCCCTGGTGATCGATGTCACCGGTCTCTTTACTGATGACGTCCCCATGCTGGGGCTACAGAAAAACAGGCGTGAAACCTATGGTGTAAGAAGAGTCGACCCAGAGCGCACTTTAGTTCTCCGGGCAAGTGCCTATCCTCGAAATGTTGAGGTACGCCGGCTACTCACCTACGAAGCCTCTGAACCTCCCTCCAATGATCCGACGAACACGCTGTCTATGGAGATGCATCATTCGATGCTCGCTCTACCGGATAACCCTATGCAGCCCAGACTCTGTGATGAGCGCGTGGGCTTCTTCAGCACAAGCCAGATTGATTACGGCCTCGATGAGCAGCGTGCTACGGAACGGTGTTTTATAACTCGCTGGCGCCTAGAACCCAGCGACCCAGCCGCATTTGCTCGGGGAGAACTCGTCGATCCTATAGATCCCATTGTCTACTATATCGACCCGGCAACACCCATGAAGTGGCGAGAGTACCTGAAGCAAGGCGTAGAAGATTGGCAAATTGCTTTTGAAGCAGCGGGCTTCAGTAACGCCATCATCGCGAGGGATGCACCGACACCCGAAGAGGACCCAGATTGGAATGCCGAGGACTCCCGTTACTCGGTGATCCGTTACTTGGCATCAACAGTTCAAAATGCCTCAGGTCCACACGTTCACGACCCTCGCACAGGAGAGATCCTCGAAAGCGATATTCAGTGGTACCATAACGTGATGAACCTGCTCAGGAATTGGTTCTTTATTCAAACCGCGGCTGCAAATCCTGATGCACGAGGAGTCGAATTTAGTGATGAGGTCATGGGCGAATTGATCCGTTTCGTTTCCGCACATGAGGTAGGGCACACAATCGGCTTACAACACAACATGCAGTCCTCTGCCGCATATCCGGTTGACTCGCTTAGAACCCGCTTTCCGTGTCGGATGGGTGTTGCTCCATCAATCATGGATTATGCGCGTTTCAATTATGTGGCCCAGCCAGGTGACGATACGTGCTTCATGCCCGCGATTGGCCCCTATGATCAATTTGCGATCGAATGGGGATACCGGACGATGCTCGGATACAACGAACTGACTGAACGAGAGGGGTTACGGGAAATGGTGGTCACACAAACCGCTGATCCGGTATATCGATTCTCAAGTCCGACAGGGGCAGATCCAACCGCGCTCACAGAAGCTATCGGGGATGACGCCATGAAGGCGTCTGACCTTGGTATTGCTAACCTCAAACGAATCGTAGACAACCTGAAGGTCTGGACATATCAAGCTGGTGAAGACTTTTCAGATCTTGAAGAGCTCTACACCAACGTCATAGGGCAATGGAATCGTTACTCCGGTCACGTACTGACCAATATTGGAGGCGTCGTTCTCACCCGAAAACACCAAGGCCAAGAAGGGGTTCAATACGAGCGCGTACCTGAGGAAAAGCAGAAAAGAGCAATGAATTATCTAAACAATCAGGTGTTTGCTACGCCTACTTGGATGCTTCGCTCAGATATACTCGACCAGTTCCAAGACTCTGGAGCGCCCGATATCGTACGACAAAGGCAGGTCGGTACCCTGAACCAAGTCCTCAATACTGACCGTATGAAACGCCTTATAGAGCAAGAAGCCTTCTATGCTTCAGAGGCATACTCATTGGGTGAGATGCTGAGTGATCTCCTTAATGGTGTATGGTCTGAATTGGCTAGCGGAGACGACACGGATGTATACCGCAGAAACCTCCAGCGGGCCTACCTAGGGCGCATGGACGAACTGATGCGCGATGAAGACGCTCTGCAGACCGACATTGCTCCTTATGTGCGGGCACAACTCAATTCACTCCTAGAAAGGTTGCTCCAGGAACATGAGCAACGAAATGGAGCTAGCCTCAATGCCACTACGCTCCACTACGGTGACTCGATCGCTCGGATCCAAGCTATCCTGGAACCGAACGGATAGTTGTCTAGCGGGGACTTAGGTGAGGTCAGTGCCTATGTGCATGGGTATGGTGAGCGGGAGGCTCAGCGACTCATGGACCAAGCCGAATCTGTCCGGGCTCTGATCCACCACGACACTGAATTCCCACCAGATAGTAGGATCCTCGAGGTCGCCTGTGGAGTCGGTGCGCAGACGGTAGCTATGGCCCAGCAACTATCAGCGTGTCGTTTCGTGTCGTTCGACAAAATCCCACAATCGGTTGGGTTGGCGGCAGAACGCGTCCATGCAGCCGGACTACAACGGGTAGATCTACTCGCTGCTGATTTATTTGAAACTCCGTTCAAACCAGAAAGCTTTGACGTTTTATTCGTGAGCTATCTGCTCGAGCACTTAGCGGACCCTCTTGGTGCACTAACCAATCTCAAAGCACTTCTTCGTCCTGGCGGTGACTTGCTTGTTGTGGAAGGAGATCATGGGTCCTGCTACTTCCATCCAGACACCCCCGAGGCTACTCGCGCGTGGAAATGCCTCATCGACGTCCAGGCTGGGCTCGGATGTGACTCCGAAATCGGACGAAGGCTACATCCGCTACTTCAGTCTGCGGGCTTCGAAGATGTACGAGTCTCCCCTCGTATGGTCTATGCAGACGAAAGCCGGCCGCTCGTACAACATCAATTCGTGCTTCAGACGATTGTGCCAATGGTCGAGGGCGTTCGAACTGAAGCGCTGGCCAAGGGGCTGATGTCGCCTATCGAGTGGGAGAAGGGTATCGCAGACCTGAGGGAAACCGGACTCAGCTCAAAGGGCACCTTCTGCTATACATTCTTCAAGGCCAGCGCTAAGAAGAGCGATTAATCCGAATACTGCTGAGCCAAGCTCGACCTAAACGAGTGGGACAAGTAGGGGTTAGGCAGCGCGACTCACCTTCGAATCTCTTCACCCAAAAGTGGTGGAGTCAGCTTAGGGTCACGCCTCACCTTCGTAGCCTGCTCAAAGGCGTACCCCAGCCCAAATAAGCGAGGCTCACTGAACGGGCGACCGAGAAATGAGATTCCAACTGGAAGCTGATCACTGGTAAAGCCACCGGGTACAATCAAATCTGGGAACCCCGTAAGATTTGCGATATTCGTAGCAGATACTCCTCCACCACCTCCGCCGTTTACCAGAGAAGGACGAGTAGGTGAGGTCGGGTATACGATCGCATCAAGCTCTTGGGCATCCATTAGCCCAGCTACGATACTCTGTGCCATCGGGAGCCCATAGTTCTTCATCGCTATATACTCGTGGTCATCAAGCGTTCCGCTCTGTTCCTCCTGTATGAGCAGTGACCAACGTGTAGGATTTGGTGTTCCACCCTCTGGGGTGAGTGATGCAATCTCCATTGATCGCTCTACCATCTCACTGAGCGTCTTTGGGTATTCAGGCCCAATCGTGGCCAGATACTCAGGAATTTGAGCACGAAATTCTCTCCATCGTATCGTCGTATACCAGTCACCCTTGGCATCAAGAAGCCACTGAGGAAAGTGAACGTCCACCACAGTGGCACCCTCGGCTCGCATTGCCTCAACCGAAGCCTCAAGAATCCAGTCGACCTCTGTATCTTGCCCCAGGAAATCTCGGGCAACCCCAATTCTCGCATCGCCGAGCGCACGCACGTCCAAGAATTGGGTGTAATTGGTTTCAAAACGGTCAACACTCTTACTCGTCGCAACATCATCCGGGTCGATTCCGGTCATCGCACCCAACATTACTGCCACATCATATACATGCCGTGCCATAGGACCTGCCATGTCAAAAGAGAGGGCAAGTGGCACGATACCGTCACGGCTCAATAAACCATGTGTTGGCTTGAGCCCTGTTATGCCATTGGCTGTAGTTGGTCCGCGAACGGATCCTCCCGTGTCAGTACCGATACCCAACTGGGCAAAAGCGGCGGCTATTGCTGCACCTGTTCCTCCAGAAGAACCTGCCGGAGAACGCTCTGTATCATGAGGATTCCTGATGAAGCCGCCGACCGAACTCATCGTCACCCCAGAGGCGAGTTCGCTCATATTGAGCTTCGCTAGAATGATCGCCCCCGCTTCCCGTAGCTTCTTAACGATAAATGCGTCATCCGGCGGCAGTGAGCCAGCCAAAAGCAGTGAGCCAGCAGTGGTAGGCATGTCTGCAGTATCGATGTTGTCCTTAAGTGCTACGGGGATGCCATGTAACGGAGAACGCGGTCCACTCACCCTGCGCTCCGCATCAAGGGCCCTCGCAGTCTCTAAAGCCTGGTCATTCAACCAGAGCACAGCATTCAGACGGGGACCCTCCTGATCGTAGGCCTGGATCCGAGCGAGATACAGTTGGACTAGGCCCTCAGACGTCAAAGATCCTGAGTCAAAGGCGGCATTAATGTCCTCAATCGTCGCCTCTGAGACTCTTAGCGTTTGAGCCGATAAAGCGTTCATACCAGGTACATGTAAGCCCGCGAACAAGCCAAGCAGCAGCGTGGTATGCCAAACACATTTTGCTCTACTCATTGTCAAACCTCTTTCACTGGATTCCAGGAATGCTAGGCGCCAGATATCGGCTTTCTTGAGCAAGCGCACAAGCTCTTTCGCCTCCCTGTTTCTTCGACCGTAGCACAACTCGATCCCTCTCGATAAATGCACCAAAGGCCTCAACAAGTTGTCCGTTAGCCGGCTCTACCTTACCATGCGCAAGTTCCCCAGGCAGGAGTGAGGTTAGGTGAGTGACATAGACCCCTTCGAGCCCGTCCAAGACGGAAGCACTCCCTCTCACGCTGTCGACTATTCGGATACGGTCGTCATCGTGCCCAAAGCAAAACCTGAATGGTCCCGTCGCAATTTCATAAAAGGAGTCATCGCTTCTGGAGTAACTGTTTCCGGAGCTGTGTACTTTGGCCCAGCGCTAGCACCTCTTGAACCTCTATCAGCGCAGAGTGTGACACGTCTGATTACACTCAACGTTAACGGTCAAACTCGTCGGGTTGATGTACTTCCAGGTGAGACGCTCGCGATGACGCTTCGCTATAAACTCGGCCTCACAGGAACAAAATTGGGGTGCGATCGCGGCGAATGCGGCGCCTGCACTGTGATTATCAGTGGTGCAACTCATTATTCCTGCTCGACGCTCACCCAACGCGTACGTGATCATAAAATCACCACCATCGAAGGGCTCGAAAGCCCGGACGGCGACCTGCACCCAGTTCAGCAAGCGTTTATTGACGAACTCGGTCCCCAATGCGGCTTCTGTACACCGGGACAAGTGATGTCAGCTGTCGCATTGCTTGAGGCAAATCCTAATCCTACACGAATAGAAGCCCGTGCTGCCATGTCAGGAAATCTCTGTCGTTGCGGTGCATACGATCATTACTTGAACGGTGTGATGCGTGCCGCGCAGGAGTCACAAGATGGCTGACCTAATCGGTAGAGACTTTACCCCACCTGACCTTCGCGCAAAAGTTACCGGTAGAGCTAAGTATGCAGAAGATTTTCGGGCTGATGGAATGCTCTTTTGTCGACTCCTTAAGAGCCCGATGCCCCATGCCCGTGTTCGGGCTATCGATGCGACTGAGGCACTCAGAATGGATGGTGTCATCGCCATACTGACAGCGGACGAAGTCCCTGAACAACAGGGTCCGGCCAATAACATCCTTACGAATGAGCCTCATTTCGTCGGGGAACCAATCCTTGCCGTAGCTGCTGTTGATGAAACCACTGCACAAGACGCGATCGAAGCAATCAAGCTCGATCTGGAACCACTACCCTTCTGTCTAGATCCACTAGAAAGCCTCAAACCTGGAGGCCCAAATGCGCGAACGGATGGCAACACGATCGTGCCGCGTGAAGGTGTTAAGGAAATCAAATGGAAGCCAGAAGATTTCGTCGGTACGGATGATGGCAAGCTGCCAATGGGCGAACCAACCACAGAGTGGTCTTTCGGTGATCTGGAGAAAGGTTTCGCAGAAGCCACACTCATCGTAGACGAAAGCTTCGTGACAGCAAGTCACTCGCATCATTCGATGGAGCCCCGAACTGCGATGGCATACTGGCAGAACGGCAAGTGCTATGTCCACGGATCAAGCCAAAGCCAGGCAATCGTTCTGCCCGGGCTAGCAAATTACATTGGAGTAGAGCCTGAAAACCTAGTGTATATCGCTGAGTACTGCGGTGGTGGATTCGGCTCAAAGGCTGGTGCGTACCCGATAATGGCAATTCCCGCGCATATGTCGAAAAAGACAGGGAGACCTGTCCTTATGCGCATTAGCCGAGCAGAAGAATACTTTCTTGGCTCGGCGAGACCCGGGTTCCAGGGCAACCTCAAGATCGGCTTCCGTGAAGATGGTCGAATGACTGCCGCTGACCTGTACATCGTTCAGGAGAACGGTCCTAATTCTGGATTCGGAGACATGGGAAGTGCTGCTGGAGCATTATCCATCGTCTACACGCCCCAAGCGATGCGCTTCCGGGGTATATCTGTATTGACCAACACTCCGCCTCGCGGTGCTCAGCGAGGTCCAGGCCAAAACCAAATGGCAACTGCCATCGAGCCTCTACTCGATAAGGCAGCTCGAGAACTGGGAATCGACCGAGTTGCCATTCGGAGAATCAATGCGCCCGATAACGATTCGCGTTACGGAGCCAACCAAGGTCCAATCACAAGCGCCCACCTACGAGAAGCTTTGGACATAGGTGCAGCCAGGTTTGGCTGGGCTGAGCGAAGTAACCGCAGTGGTCAACGTACCGGGTCTAAGGTGATTGGAATTGGCGTCGGCCAGGCCTTCCACTCAGCTGGGTCAAGCGGCTTTGACGGCCTGGTCCGCATAACACCGGACGGTAAGCTGCACGTCCATACCGGGATTGGTAACCTCGGAACCTATTCCTATGCAGCCACGTCGCGTGTTGCAGCTGAGGTACTCAAGTATCGATGGGAACATACAGTTCTTGTGCGAGGAAACTCTAGCCACCATCTGCCCTGGAACAATGGACAATTTGGGAGCAACACATCATTCACGATGACTCGCACCAACTACGCGGCTGCGATGGACGCCTTGCAAAAACTTAAAGATCTCGCTGCACGCGAACTCGGTGGTGAAGCAGATGACTACGACATCACCAATGAGACAGTCTTCAGACGCGACAATCCATCCAGGTATATCACCTACGCCCAAGCAGCGCAGCGAGCAATTGAGGCAGGCGGAGCTTACAGCGGATACGAAGCTCCCGATGACATCAATCCTATGACACGGCGTTCTGTGGAAGGGTTAGTAGGTACAGGACTCATCGGAGTTGCACGTGATAACTTGGAGCGACGCGGTACAGTGCCAGCACTGGCCGCAGGCTTCATCGAGATTGAAATCGACGTTGAAACAGGACGAATTGAAATCCTTGACTACCTAGGAGTCGCCGATTGCGGAACAGTCCTGCACCCGCAAAGCCTCTCGAACCAGATCAAGGGCGGTGCAGTGATGGGTTTTGGTATGGCGTGCACCGAACGTCACATTTACGACTCGAAGTGGGGTCTCCCCGGGGGCGTGGGCTTCTACCAAGCAAAGCCCCCCTCCTACGTAGACGTTCCTTCGGAGATGGACTGGGCCGCTGTCGGTATCCCAGATCCACAGAATCCCGTAGGCGCAAAGGGGGTTGGTGAACCTCTAATGGGCTGTGCCGCAGCAGCACTCTTATGCGCAATCTCTGATGCGTTAGGTGGTCATTACTTCAATCGGACACCTGTCGTCCGAGACATGATCGTGAATGCGTTCATGGGTCAAGATCAATCGCATCGGCCACTCCAGGTCAACACCCAGTAGAGGAGTAAGCCCAATGATAAAAGATATGATCCCGGGCTTCGAACTCTTTCAGCCGACAGAAATCGAGAGTGCTCTTGAGCTCCTCGACCGCTTTGGGGAAGATGGCTGGGCCCTTGCGGGTGGCTACGATAGCCTAGACTGGTTCAAGAATCGTGGAAAGCACCCCGAAGCCGTGATTGACCTCCAAGGCCTCGCAGAATTGAACCGGATTGTTGAAATCCCTAATGGTATCGAGATCGGCGCGCTCACAACTCTGACGGAAATCGAAAATAACCCAACCATCCGAGAACGCTTCGGACTACTAGCTGAAGCTGCTAGCAAGGTGGCGAGTCCTCAGATCAGAAATGCAGGGACGCTGGGCGGGAACCTCTGCCAGGATGCCCGATGCTGGTACTACCGCTACGGGGTATCTTGTTATCGGGCAGGTGGAAACACTTGCTACGCTAGTGCTCCGGAAGCACTCAACCGTGAACACGCAATCTTTGGCGTGAACCGCTGTGTTGCAGTGACCCCCTCAGACACTGCTGTGGCTCTTGTTGCATTAGATGCAGAAATGGTTATTCGCAATTCCGGGGGAGAGAGAATAATCAATGCCGAAGATTTCTTCATGGAGCCGTCGTCCGATATCACTCGTATGACCGTCCTTGAACCAAGTGAGCTACTCACTGCGATCCGCGTTCCAAACACGTGGATAGACGCTGACTTTTACTTTGAAAAAGTCACAGACCGTAACAGCTGGGACTTCGCGCTTGTAAGCATTGCCTCAGCAATCAAGAATAGTGATGGCCAAATCAATGACGCTCGCATTGTGTGCGGGGCTGTACAGTGCATTCCTCGAAGATTGGAAAATGTGGAAGCGATGATTCGAGGTCGGGTCCAGGACGAAAATACCGCAGCTCAAGCAGGTGCTCTAGCCGTCCAGAACGCCGAGCCACTGAACTACAACCACTTCAAGATTCCGCTCATGGAGAATCTGGTGAAGCGTGCGGTAAGAGGCTGACCCTCTACTAGAGCGAACAACAAAGCTGACCGCCACATACCTGAACAACAACGCCTGCTATCCTTGCCAGCTTGGTTCGTGTTCTTAGGGTTGCATCACGATCCAAGTGGCTAGCCGCGCTGTGCCTGAATTCAGGGTCTCGATGATGCAAAGAGGGGCCATCCACCAGGTCAGATGGATAGCCCCTCAGAATAATATCTAGTCGCTAATTCTTAGCGGATCCTGACATGCTTCCTAAGCATCCTAGGTCCAACTTCAGCTCCGTATACATTACCCAAGGCATCAGCAGTCACTCCCTCTGCTGCTGTTGTTCCACGAACACCCAAACGCCACTGTGGATCCGGGATAAAGGCAGTGATTAGGCCGTCATGGACGCTACCGATTCGGATTCCCCGCGAGAAACCCATATTCGACATACTACCAGCATTACTCGACTCAGAATCAGCGGAATACATAACATCATTCCCATCTATATATAGGCCGCTCGGTCGACCAAACTGAGTCCACGTCATAAGGTGGTTCCCATTCTGGTCAAAAATCTGAGTCCGGCTGTTTCCTCGGTCCGCTACGAAAACTCGGCCCTGGGAATCCATCGCAAGCGCATGTGGATCCCGAAACTCCCCGTTCTCTTTACCAGTCTCACCCCACTGCATGATGTAGTCACCACTACTGTCGAATTTTACCACACGGTTGTTATTACCTGCACCATGACCGTCAACAACAAATATGCTCCCATCCGGAGCCACAAGCATATCGGATGGTTGGTTGAACGTATCTTCCCCGTCGCCGGCCACACCTGCTGTACCCAAACTCATGAGCAGTTCGCCCATGGGGCTAAATTTGTGGACCTGATGCCCTTTATCACCGGCTCCGGCAGCATCAGCAACCCAAACATTGCCTTCCGAATCTACATGCAGCCCATGCGGCCACACGATCATCCCCGCACCGAAGCTTCTTAGTAGTTCTCCGTCGGGCGAAAACAGCATTATCGGGTCCCAATCCGGTTGCCGCATACAAGCACCCTGGTTCGCTCCACACCGTTCTCCGACCCAGACGTTCATACCGTCTGGAGCCATATATACAGCACTGGTCGAACCCCAGGTCCTGCCCTCCTCTAACTGCCCCCAAACGCCATCAACAGTACGGTACGGGTTCGGTGCATGATTCTGAGCCAATACAGGACCGGCCAGAGTGGCCAGTAAAGCTGCGGTCGCAACCAATTCAAAACCTATTTGGCGTATTCGGGTCATTTTTGTTTCTCCTGTGTGACTTAGCCTTGGACAGGGATGGTGATTATGGGGACGGATCTCGCCCTCAGCTAGGAGAACTAGACTATTTGAATGGGAAGTTCCCGGATCCTCTGTCCTGTCAGAGCAAATACTGCATTGGTAACTGCTGGTGCTATCGGCGGTGTTCCAGGTTCACCCACCCCACCGGGTGCTTCCTGGCTTGGTAGCAGTATCACTTCGATGTCTGGCGCGTCCCGCATCCTCAGCATTTGGTAATCATGAAAGTTGCTCTGCACAACGCGGCCACCCTGGATGTTGATTCTGCCGTATAAGGCCGCCGTGAGGCCGTAGACGATGCCACTTTCCATTTGTGCCCTAACGATCGCTGGGTTTACGACCATTCCACAGTCAATCGCACACCACACCTTATGCACGTGTAGCTGGCCATCCTGAATAGAAATCTCTGCGACCTCAGCCACGAATGACCCGAAGGATTCCGCAACCGCGATTCCACGTGCCCGCCCGCCAGGAACTGGTGATGCCCATTCCGAAGCCTCCGCCACCGTGTCGAGGACTGCTCTGTGGCGAGGATGCTCGCTCAGTAATTCTCTCCGATACTCGTAGGGATCCTGACCGGCAAGATCAGCCAACTCGTCAATGAAAGATTCTACCACAAAAGCATTCTGGGTATGCCCCACAGACCTCCAAAAACCAACTGGAACGGGCAGGTCCACCTTTGAATATGTCACCCGCACATTCGGTATATGGTATGGCTGATCTTGCGCACCTTCAGTGGATGTGGGGTCACTAGTTCCTGCCCAGTTTGTTGCAAAGTCGGGAACCCAGCTTGGCACCATCCGCTGTAAAATCGACTGACTAGCGATCCGGTGACACCAAGCTTCAGGCATCCCATCTACTCCTAGTACTGCGGAAAAGTCATGGTAAGAGGCAGGTCGATAGAAATCGTGCTGCATGTCGTCCTCGCGGGTCCAGATGACCTTGACTGGACCATCAACCTTACCAGCTAACTCCGCTGCCTCGCGAACGAAATCTTGCTCGGCACGACGGCCAAAGCCTCCGCCCAAGAATGTGGTATGAACCACTGTGTTATCAGCGCTTACTCCAGCAGCTTTTGCAGCCACTTGGCGTGCACCACCACCCACGAGGCCCGGAGCATTCTGGAACTGTGTAGGGGCCCACACAGTGCACTGACCATTCCGAACCCATGCAGTGCAGTTCATCGGCTCCATAGTTGCATGCGCAAGATATGGAAGCGTATATGCCGCCCTTATTTGTTCTCTATCCGAGGTCAGAACCGAATCGATATCACCCTCTTTGCGAACCGTCGCTCCATCCTCATCAGCTGCTTCTTTAAGGAGATCTGAGATTTCTGTGTCATCCAGAGTACTCCATTCCCCATCCGCCCACTCGATCGTTAGCAAGTCCCGCCCCTCTTTGGCTGCAACGTACCCGTCTGCAACCACTGCAATTCCGCTTTCTAATTCGACGACTTCATCAACACCCTGCACTTCAAGTGCGCCAGTGGAGTCAAACGCACGGAGCACACCTCCAAAAACTGGAGAGCGAGCAACCACAGCCACCCTTGTGTTGCTAGGACCAGCATCCATACCGAAAATGGCCTCGCCCGTCGTCTTGGCAGGG
>MDTE01166767.1_pt1 | contig 28992 bp, 19 predicted proteins | sample 811231 | NCBI WGS metagenome assembly MDTE01 (sample SAMN05326651, study PRJNA326480) | marine metagenome | isolation source: seawater | place: Indian Ocean: Red Sea | collected 2010 | reverse complement strand
TTGAGCTCACCACGCTAGGTCGGGACCAGGAAAAGACCTGCGAAGGGAGCCCTTCCTGGCGGAGCGGATTGCTCATCGGCAGTTTCTCGATCAAGGGGTTGAGTCCTCTCAATCCACTGAAACTGACGACGGGATCCGCGATCAGTTTCGTGGGGACTTCCCACGAGGGAAGCGGCGCTTGGACCGGTTGGGCGATCGAGAACCTCGCTTCAGTCCTGACGGTGGTATCCTCGGGGATAAACTTCAGATCAAATCTGGTGACGAGGTCGAGATCAAGGTCGGCCAACCATTTTGCAAGGCGACGAAAATCACCACGGAGATCGAGGGCGGACCGTTCGGAGCGCTTCGGGATGATGCCTTCCTTGATCTGTTGGTTCCACTCGGGCAGCTTTGAGTGGGTGTCGGGTCCGACGGAAAAGAGGAGCCACTCCCCTTGGTACACGAAGCGGGTCAGGAGTTCCGGTCGGGGATGGGTGGCCGTCCAATCGATGTTCTCGGAATCGCTGTTGGAAACCGGCGGCTTCCAGCCAAGTGTTCCCAAGTAACGTCTGAGGTTTCGATCCCAAAGTTCCAGTTTCTTCTCGGGGAAACGCACGCCGAGGGAGAGGTTGGGATGCTCTCCCGGCGTTCCATTGAATTCTCCGAAACTTTCATAGGTGAGGACGCCTTCCAGAAACGCTTTGAGTAGTCTGCGTCGGACGGGGGGCGCGGCCGCTTCGGTTCCAAAGATTTGCCGCTCAGGTGCTTGGGCCAGTCCTTCCAGCACGGAATTCATGAGTCGCCGGGATTCGGGTAATCGAAACACTTCCCTGACCGAGCCCGCGTTGGGATCGGATTTCAACGGGCCTGAGCCCGCGTAATGCCAGCGAAACCAGAGGGAATCTGACTCGTCCGGCAAGGCGACCGGAACCATCGAGTCAAGAATCCCGATCAGGGTGAGAAGTGGAAGGACGGCGCTACGCATACAATCGGCTCTTTGATTGCCAAATTCGGAGTGAATAAGCAAATGGAAATCGAATGGGATCCAACCGACGCCATGAGGCGGCCATCATGGGATCGATCAGTATTTCGTCTTGATTTGAGGGCGTCTGCTCTGTTTTGTATGCGGAGGAAGAGTTGGAAATAAACAGGAAGATCAAGCGAGTGAAGAACATTTTTGGCAGGATTTTAATGGCTGGAGTCATGGCGGTATGGTTGGCGGGATGCAACCAGTCTCAGGATCAAGCCCACCACGACCACGATCATGAGGGTGAGCATTCCCACAGTCATAATGGGGACAGTGATGCCGAACACCACCATGGGACGGCGGATCATGACGGAGAGAGCCATTCTACGGACCTGGCTGCTCAGAAAGCGGCCTATCCCCTAAAGACGTGTGTGGTGGGAGGGGAGGCGCTTGGGTCGATGGGGGATCCCGTGGAATATGTGCACGAGGGCCGCTTGGTTCAGTTTTGTTGCGAGGGCTGCATCGATGATTTCAAGAAGGATACGGCCCAATACCTCGCCAAGCTGGATGCGGCGCTCCCTCCTCAGGGAGGTGAGGCCCCTTCTCAGGAATAGCGGAGGTCAGTCCTCGAAGTCTTCGCCCGTGATGCGTTCCACTGCCGAACGCGCGCGGGCCTTGACGTATCGACTCCGATCGCGTTGGGCCAATTCCTTGAGGCGCGGGACCGTGGCTTCGGCCTGACTCCCCAGTTGGCCGAGTCTCTCGGCCGAGTAGGCGCGAACACCGGAACTTCGGCTATCCAAGCCATCCTGATAATGTGGATATTGACTCGGGTCCGCAGGGATTTTCCGGAGAGCCTGTAGAATGTTCGGGACGTAGTCCTCTTTCCCGAGCAACGCCATCAGGGCGGAGGTGGCTGGGATCGCATCCTCTTCGAGCATGCCAAGATTCTTGGCAGCGACGTTTTGGATGTCTGAGTTGGAATCCTTCAAGGCTTCCAGGCTCAAGTCGAAAATGGCCTCACTATCTCGGCTCACCCGACCGAAGGCATCGAGCGCTGCCTCTCGAATGACGGGTTCCTCGTGCGCGGTGGCGGTTCGAAGCACTTCGATGATTCGAGGCTGATCCTGATCGAGTTCTCCGAGGCAGCGAATGGCCGCCAGTTGCAAGGCACCCTCGCTTGTGGTCGCTCGATCGGCGATTTGGATTCCGGTGGACTTCGAGGCAGATCCGAGCGCCCCCAGCGCCTTGAGGGTGGCGATCTGAATCTCTTCGCTGGGATCTTGAATCAGTGCAGTGAGACGATTGGATTGGCTGCGAGCCGGTTCACCGATGCTGGCAATCGCCTGGGTACTGGCCAGCCGGATTCTGTGGTCCGAATCCTCGAGAAGCTCGCCAAGCCGTTCGATGGTGGCGCGGTCGGAAAGATCAATGGCGGGGATCGCCTTGGCGGCCGCGTGGCGGGCGATCGGTTCGGCGTCCTGAAGGAGCCGCCGGATATGGTCGGTGTATTTTGACGGGTCACCGGAGATGGCCACCAAGCTAAGGAGGCTAGCTGCCCGAATGGAAGGGTGAGGATCGTCCAGTAGGCGCTCGATCGTCCGATCCGCGTTCCGGCCATCAGCCCCCAATCGTTGGATCGCGTAGAGGCTCGCCAGGCGAACGTTGATGTGGTCGTGAGTCAGGCCCTGGGCAAGTTTTGGAAGGCCAGGGATGCCGTAGTTTCCCAGGCTCGGAACGATCCAATGGGAGGCGTCCAGCGGCTTGGATGTCGAGGTTTCGGCCAAGTGGGTGAAAAGCGCCTCCGCCGCCGAAGGGCCGAGGGAAGCAATCGCTTTTCGAAAGGGTTTGGCTTGGGGTTGGCTGCCATAGCCGTCGACCAGGACAATCAATTGGGGAACGGCTTCGAGAGCGGGAGTCCCCATTCGCCCCAGCAGGTCCGCGGCCCAAAGTTGTGTGGCGAGATCGTCGGTGTCAAGGCGTTCCCGGAGAGGCGCAACGGTAAGTTCACTGGGCAGATCCAGAAGGCAGTTGGCGACCTCGTGTTTGACCGCGTCGTCGGTGTGGTCTGTGAGTGACCAAGCCAATGACGAAAGCGTTTCGGGGTCAAGCCCTGTGGCACGCAGGGTGCGAAGGGCTGCGGCTTGAAGATCGGGGGCTTGGTGAGTCCTTGCTATCGGGATGAGTTGATCGGCGAGTGCCAGGGCTAGCGGTCCCGCCGTCTCGAGTGCGAGGAGGGCGGCGAGGAGGGCGGGATGATGATCACCCTCCAGGGTTTTGCTCAGTCCTTCCAGGGCCGAGGGACCCATGCGCCCGAGCGACTCGGCGCTGTGCTGGCGGACGCGTTCGTCCTCGTCCCGCAGGCATTGGAGTAAAGCCGGGATTGCGACGGCACCTTCCTCGCCGATCCAGCCGAAGGCTTTGGCGACCCCTGAGCGAATACTGGCATTCTCGTCTTTCAAGGCCGCTTGAAGCGGCGGAATCGCGGCGGGGCCCATATTGCCAAGGGCGTAAGCAGAGCGATACCACTTCGCGTTTTCTCCTCGTCGGCCCTGTCCGGTGAGATCCTCGATGAGTGTGGGGATGGCAGGGGTGGCCGCACTCCCGATTCGAGCCAGCGCGGTGACGCTATGAAACCAAACCTGAGTATCAGGGTCGTCCAGGGCGGCGGCGAGGGCATCCACGGCCGGTCCAGCCTCGGCTCCCAGTTGGCTCAAAGCCAAGGCGGCGTCTCGGCGTTCCTGAACCACCGAACGATCTTTCCCGGGGAGCTGAAGCGCTTTGATGAGCGGGTCCAAATGCACGCTTCGCTCTTGAGCGAGGAGATCAAGGGAGGAAAGAAGGCCGCTGCAAAGGAGCAGTAATGGATACAATCGATTGGGCATGATAAGCTCCGAAAGACCACCGCCTGCTGCTGCCAACGTAGAACCCCGGCAAGGGCCGGACGGGCGGATGCGGGTGATTTAGTCCGTCAATCAGGTAAAGAGCCGGGTGATCGGTCCCGTGCTGTCTCCGAATCGAGCCTGGTGGACCCCCATTTGGTCTAGCATGGAAAGATAGAGATTCGACATCGGCGTTTCAAAGTGATAGCGGAGATGCCGGCCCGGTTTGATCGCGCCTCCCGCCTTCCCTGCCAGGAGAATCGGCAGATTCTCGTTATTGTGACGGTTCCCGTCGCTAATGCCCGCTCCGTAGACCACCATACAGTTATCCAGCAAACTGCCGTCGCCTTCGGGGATCGACTTCAAGCGCTGAAGAATATAGGACACCTGGCGCGCGTGAAATTCATTGATGTCACTGATCTTACGTAACTTCTCGGAATCCCCGCCGTGGTGAGAGAGCGAGTGGTGCCCCTCATTGACACCAATGAAGCGGTAGCTCTTGTTACTTCCTTCATTGGCCAGCATGAAGGTGGCGATTCGCGTCATATCCGTCTGAAAGGCGAGCACCATCATATCCCCCATGAGGCGGATATGCTCTTCGTAGGACGACGGAATGCCATCGGGGAGATCAAAGGATTCCAGGTATTCCGGGCGCTGGTGGGCATCTTGCTCGGCGCGTTCGAGTCGAAGCTCAATCTCGCGAACGGCGGTGAGGTATTCATCGAGCTTGACCCGGTCCTTACCTCCCACTTTGCGGTGGATTCGTTTGGCATCTTCAAGCACGAAGTCGAGGATGCTGTTCTGGAATCGACGACGTCGAACGGCGCTCTCTGACTGTTCGGCGTCATTCTGGTTCCCGAAGAGCCGCTCGAAGACCAAACGGGGGTTGGTTTCCTTGGTCATCGGGGTGGTGGCATCTCGCCATGAGATGTTGTTGGAGTAAGAACAGGCGTAGCCGGAATCGCATTTTCCTGATTGCCGTCCCTTCTCCGTACCGAGCTCAAGGGAAGCGAAACGGGTTTCGTGGCCAACCCCTTGGGCGGCGACCTGATCGACTGAAACGCCGGCTCGGATCTCAGCACCCTCACTCTTGAGGGGTTGGACACCCGTGAGAAAGACCCCGGCCGAACGGGCGTGGTCGCCCGGTCCGTCCCCGTTGCCCCGGCCTTTGTCGTTGGTGAGGCCGGTCAGAACGGTGAGGTCCCGCTTGATCGGCTCCATCGTCTTGAGGATTTTGGGCAATTCGAAATGAGGGCCTTCGCGCTCGGGCGTCCAATCGGGCATGTGCATCCCGTTGGGTACAAAGAGGTAGGCCATTCGGACCGGAGCGGGCTTTGCGTTCCCCGCCAGGGCCCTGGTGGGCAACATCGCATCAAGCATGGGAAGCGCCATGGAAGTGCCGAGCCCTCGGAGAAAGGTTCTGCGAGCAAGCGGGTGTTTCGGGTTCATTATTCTTCTTGTTGTAAACTCACCATCTGGAACGGCGAACTCAGGACGATCGCCTCAACGAGCGCCGAGAATCGGAAGTCCCCTGCGATGAGGGAGGCCACGATATCGTCGGTTGCACACCGATCATAGTATTCTAAGCCCCTGCCAAGTGCAAACGTCAACATTTTCTCGGTGATCGTTTGAAGGAATGTCGTTTCGGTTTTGAGGATCCCGATGAGTTCCTTTGGGCCCGCGAAAGACCTTCCATCGGGCAGGATACCGGACGGATCGATTGGAAAGTTGCCATCCAATTCTCGCCAAGCACCGATGGCGTCAAAGTTTTCAAAAGCAAAACCAATGGGGTCCATCTTGGCATGGCAGGTGGCGCACTCGGACTTGGATCGATGCAGTTCAAGGCGTTCGCGGAGAGAGGCCGATGCAGCGGCCTCCTGACTCTCCTCGAGCTCCTCGACATTGGGCGGCGGCGGGGGGGGAGGAGTACCCAGAATCTGCTCCAAAACCCATTTTCCCCGGATCACGGGAGATGTCCGGGTGGGATTGGCAGTGAGCGCCAGGGTGCTTGCTTGGGTGAGGACGCCGCCTCGAGGACTGTCCCGGTTCAGGGTGACGCGTTGGAACACTTCCGTGTATGATCCCTCCATGCCGTAGTGATCAGCGAGGCGACGATCGACAAAAGTAAAATCAGCGTCGAGAAACTCGAGGACGCTTCGATCCTCCTTCATGATGGCACCAAAAAACAGCTCGCTTTCTCGGCGCATTGACTCGCGGAGTGCCTCCGTGAAGCCGGGAAACAGGTCCGGATCCGGAGTGATGGTGTCGAGGTTTCGGAACTGCAGCCACTGGCCCGCGAAATGAGTGACCAGGGCCCTGGCTTTCGAGTCCCCGAGCATCCGGCGAACCTGAACACGAAGGACACTGGGGTCCATCAGCATCCCGTTTCCGGCCAAATACAGCAGCTCATCGTCTGGCATGCTGCTCCAGAGAAAATACGAGAGGCGAGATGCCATTTCGTAGTCTGTAAGCCTCCGGGTCGATGCGCCCTCTGAACCGGGTTGTCCGTCGAGTTCCCAGCGGAAAAGAAAGCTGGGTGAAACGAGGACGGCCTGAACGGCGACTTGAAGGGATTCCTCGAAGGTCACTCCCTCTTGGAGAGCGTATTCAACCAGATTCAGGAGGCGGTCGATCTCATCGGGGTCGGCAGGACGCCGAAAGGCCCGCGTCACCAATGACGTCAGAATGGCGCTGGCCGCCGTTATTTCTTCCCCCGGTTCCGGTGGTTGAGGAATCAGGCGGGTATGGGATCCAGGGAGTCGGGGGCGTGGTTGGTCCAGGGGGCCTTCGAGGGTTACCGAATCGACAAAGAGATTTCGATCTCCGTTCAGTTCGGAAATGGGGTGGTCTTGCCGATTGTAGTTGTTGGTAAAGCCCAGTTCCAAGCGATGGGAACTTGCCGGGAGCGTTAAGTTCAGGGTGTAGGTGCCCGGTTTTGTTGCGACGGCGCTGACCTCAACGAGTTGGGCTTCCTTCCGATTGATTCGAACGGAGAGCTGTGCTGGATCGGGACCCGCCTGTTGGCCGTAGGCACGGATCTTGATGAGGTAGTCCCCAGCCTCGCCGGTCCGAAAGAGATGGGTGGCCGTCCCCTCTCGGTAGAATCCCATGACAGACCCCTCTGCTCGAACGTGGTCTTCGGTCCTGGAACGGAACGTCTCGGCTTCAAACGTCGTCCGGGGCGGCCATGGCGGGACTTGGCCAACAATCGCTTTTTGGGCGATTTGCTCGGCGGCCGTGAGGTATTTCTCCATCAGGATGGGAGAGAGCGAGAGGACGTCGCCGATATTGTCGAATCCATAACCGACTTCATCGAGCGGGAAGTCCGCTGCCGGCTCGAAATCGACGCCCATGAGATCGCGAATGGTATGATTGTATTCCGCGCGATTCAGTCGCCTGATGGTGACCCGGCCGGGTTGCTCGATCTCATCGCAATCGAACCTGGCCAGCTCCTTGTTGATGAACTCTGCGAGACGAATGCGGTCTTCCTCAGAAGGTTGAGGCTGATCCTCGGGGGGCATTTCGCGTTCGAGAACAAGGTCCCGGAGGGTTTCCCAGAGGTCTCGCTCCGTGTAGATCGCGTGATCCGGCCCGTAGGCTTGGAGATTGAGATCTGCCTTCTGCTTTTCATCGCCGTGACACCCGTAGCAATAGCGGTCGAGAAGTGGGCGAGCGATCTTGGTAAATCCCGAGGGCTCACCCGCCCGAATTGAGGGCAAGACGGCCAGTTGCAGGAGAGCCAGGGCGAGTGAACCCACCCGTATTCTCCGAATCAACACCCTAAAGGAGTATTTCATTCCCATGAACCTGACCCGCGACTGATTTGACTCGCTGGTAATAATCGCTGGAGGGCGATGAGCGGACATCACAGGGAGCATGCCCCGCTGACTCCCATTTGCAAGCTCTCGCGAAGGGAGTCAACACGAAGTGTGGAAGGGCGGCTTGTGTTTGAGTCTTCGATGTCTTTTATGGGAGGAATAGCTTGGCAATTCAGGGTGTCGTGATTTAGGAACAGGAAAAGGACCCCATGGCTGGTCGCGACCTGCTCGGCTGAGCCCCTCTCTCCCAAGGACTATGCCAACACCCCGGGGAGTAAGCCGTCGCTGTCGGCGAATCGATCCATCGGCGTGTCGAAGGCCTCCAACATGGAACGATAGAGATTGGCAAGCGGCGTCAATCGGTCGAACTTGAGATGTTGTCCCGTGCGAATACGGTTGCCCGCCCGTCCGGCGAGAACGAGGGGAAGGTTCCGGGGGCTATGTTTGTTTCCATCTCGAAGGCCCGATCCGAAAAGGATCATGGAATGATCCAAAACACTCCCCTCTCCCTCCTTCATGGCTTTGAGTTTTGAGAGGAGATAGGCATATTGCTCGACGTGCCATTGAGCGATCCGCTGATACTGCACCAGGTTTTCTTCCTTGTTCTCGTGATGCGACAGGGAGTGGTGTCCGCCTTGCACCCCCTCCAGAAAGGAGAAGTTGGTATTCCCGACGGCGTTGCCAAACATAAACGTACAAACTCGTGTGGTGTCGGTCTGGAATGCCAGCGCAATCATGTCGAGCATCAGTCGAACGTGTTCGGCGTGTTCCCGGGGAATCCCCGATGGCTTGACACCTGGATCCATATCGACGAGGGGTTTCCAAGTCTTGCCCTCTGACCGACTGGCTTCCTCGACCCGTTTTTCAAGTGATCGGACCGATTCCAGATAGTCGTCGATTCGAGATTGATCCGCCTGCCCGACTCGGCCCTTGAGTTGCCGGGCGTCGTCGAGAACTCGATCCAGGAGAAGCGACTGGTATTGATTCTTCTCCGGCCGGGGATAGGCGGCTCGAAAGAGGCGCTCGTAAACGAGCCGGGGATTGATCTCCCGGGCCAGGGGACGCGTGGGACGGCTCCAGGCGATATGGGAACCGTAAACCCGGGTGTAGCCAACATTCGTGTCCACTCCGATGCTGACCGGGTGAATGGCCAGTTCGAGGGACCGTAGCGGCGTTTGGCCGGCGATTCCCGCGGCGGCGATTTGATCCATCGAGATGCCGTTGCTATTGAGATCGAAGCCCAAAGACTTGCTGATCGTTTGGCAGGTCAGAAACCCAGATGTCTTGACGTAATGTCCGTCTCCATAGTCGCTGGCTTGGTTCCAAAGGTTGGTGGGAATGAGGAGCTCGTCTTTGAGCGGCTCAAGGGGAGTCAGGGTTTTGGAAAGTTTGAACTCTCGACCGGTGCCTGTCGGTGTCCACTGGTCCTCTCGAACGCCATTGGGCATGAAGAGGATTCCCAGGCGCTTGGGACGCGGTGCTTCCGACGCTCGGAGCGTCCCTGGATCCATGGCTTCCAACCAGGGCAGGGCGAGCGCCGCGCCCGCCCCCTTCAAGAGGGTGCGTCGGGATAGGGCTTGGTGAGGTCTAGTCATGTCGAATCGTCTCCGCTGTGTTAAGGGTGACACCGGTCTCCGGATTGCTGCCAGCCTTGTAGCGGAACGGGACGCTGTTGATGACCCCCCACAGCAAGGCATGGGATCGAAATCCGTTGTGGCCTAATTCAGTCACAATCTCATCGACCGCGCAATAATCTTCGTGGGTCAGGCCGCGTGAGAGTGCATAACCCAGCATTTTCTTGGTGAGGTGCTTTAGGAACGGTTCCTTTCGGTCCAGGAGCAACCTTTTTAGTGCCTCGGGGCCCGAGAAGGAGGTGCCATCCGGGAGGGAGGCTTGAGGATCAATCGGATGCCCCTGATCGGTGGTTCTCCAGCGACCGAGGACGTCGTAGTTTTCCAGGGAGAACCCCAGGGGATCGATTCGATCATGACAGTTCGCGCAGGTTGGGTGTTGGCGGTGAACCTCCAGGCGCTCACGAAGCGAAGTCGGTGCTTGACCGGTTGCTTCAGCTTCCAGACCGGGGACATCGGGCGGCGGGGGGGGTGGGGGATCCCCGAGCAGCGTGTCCAGAATCCACTTTCCCCTGAGGACGGGACTGGTTCGGTGGGGATGGGACGAGATCGCCAGAATGGCCGCCATTCCAAGGAGGCCTCCCCGGTGGGGTTGATCCGTGATTTCCACTCGCTTTGGTTGCTCCCGGAATGTTCCCTGGATGCCGTAATGTCGAGCCAGTCTTCGGTTGACGTAGGTGTAGTCGGCTTGGATCAAGTCGAGCAGCGAGCGATTCTCCTGGAGGATTTCATGAAAGAAAAAGACCGGCTCATATTTCATTCCCCCTTCCAGTTCTGAGTCGTAGCCCTTGATGGACGGATCGGGCCGAAACTCCCTGCCGAGCACGCGGGTTCCCACCCACTGTTCGATAAAGTTCTGAGCAAAGCTTCTGACCTTTCTGGCATGCGGATCTTCCAACATTCGGAGCATTTGGCGACGCAGGGTCTCCGATTCGTGTAAACGGCCTTCGGTGGCGACTTGTTGTAATTCATCATCGGGGGGGGCTCCCCAGAGAAAGTAGGCGAGGCGGGTTGCAAGTTCATGTGGAGAGACCGGAATGGGGTGGGGATGGGGATTGGGTTCCTCGATGATGAACAGAAACTTGGGGGATACGAGAACAGCCGAAAGGGTGGTCTTCAGGGCGAGGGCGAACGAGGGTTCCTTGTGGTAGACCGAATCGAAAACTTCGCGGTAGGCTTGATGCTCTTCCGGACTGACGGGCCTCCGAAAGGCACGGGGAAGGAAGGATTCGAGAATGTCGTCGGCGGCCGCTTGCGGGCTGAGCGTGTCGCTGGGTTGAGCAGTGAGGAAGCGACGATTGGATCGGGTATCGGCAAAGCCGTATTCCACGGCGGTCTGGGACGCTTCCAGGTATTTCTCCGCATGAATGGGTGACAGGAAAAGGGTCTCCGCGGCGTTGTCAAATCCTTCGCCTCCGGCGCCGTCATCGGGAAGGGCCTCTCCCGCGTCGAAATGAATATCCAGGAGATGCCGAACCGACGCCGAATACTCGCTGCGGTTGAGTCGTCGGGTGATCGCCGGTCCGGGGCGGATTCCGTTTTCACAGGCAGCCTCTCGCAGCGTGGACTCAATCCACCGAACAAATGTTTGCCGCTCGTCGTGGCTGGGTTGATCGACGTCTTCATCGTCAGGCGGCATCTCTCCCTGACGCACTCGAGCCACATACTGATCCCAGTCAAGGGCCCGGCTGACGATTTGCTTTTCGGAGGTGACCGTCGAGAAATCGAGCTTTCCTTTGGGCCTTGGCGGTTGGTGGCAGGAAACGCAGTAGGATTGAATAAACCGGACTCCCGACTCCTGCGAGTCGACCAGGAGGGTGGTCTGCAGAAGGAGCGTGAGCGGGATGAGCTTCCAGTGACGCAAGGGCTTGGAGAACGCGGTCGCCGGGGTGATCTCGATGCGCGATGGGCTGTGGTTCATATGTCGCCGATGGAGCCAAGCCCTCTGCGACAAGAGGGGGGCTTGATCGTTCTACGCCAAGATATCATGGAGGATGTTGCCATGGACGTCGGTCAGTCGAACGTCCCGACCCGCGTAGCGATAGGTCAGGAGCTGATGGTCGAGGCCCAGCTGGTGGAGGACGGTGGCCCAGAGGTCGTAAATGGTCGTGGGTTGGTTGATGACGTGATAACCGTAGTCGTCGGTGGCACCTCGGATGCTCCCCCCCCGAACCCCGCCGCCCGCCAACCAGAGGCTGAAGCCGAAGGGGTTGTGATCCCGACCGTTGGACCCTTGTGAAAAGGGAGTGCGGCCGAACTCACCGGTGAAGACGATCAGGGTTTGGTCGAGCAATCCGCGAGACTTGAGGTCCTTGATCAGTCCCGCAATCGGTTGGTCCACCTGGTAAGCCATGGCGCGGTGCCCTTTTTCGAGGTCACCGTGCTGATCCCAAGGATTGGCGGCACCTCCCGCCCCAATTCGCTCCGTGAGGCAGGAGAGCTCAATGAAACGGACACCTTTTTCGACCAAACGTCTCGCCAGAAGGGCTTGTCGGCCGTAGGCGACCTTTTCCGAGTCGCCGTCATCGAGACCGTAGAGCCGACGCGTGGCTTCGCTTTCACCGCTGATGTCGCAGATCTCCGGGATTGACGACTGCATTCGATAGGCCGTCTCGTAATTCTGGATGGCGGCTTCGATGTTGGCGTGGCCCTTGACCGTCGTGGAGAATCCGCGGTCAATCTGGTTAACGAAGTCGAGCCGGGAGCGTTGCAGGTCAAGCGCTTGACTGGGTTTGATGTTGGTGACGGCTTCATCCCCATCGGCCTGAAGAATCGATGCCTGATGCTGTGCGGGAAGAAACCCGCTGCTGTAGAGCCCGACGCCGCCGTGAGGTGGAACGGCATGGCTGCTCTCCAGCGCGACATAGCTGGGGAGGTTTTCGTTGGCCGATCCGAGTCCATAGCTAATCCAAGCTCCGGCACTCGGGTAACCGAGAAAGGGAAAACCCGAATGCATCGCGAAATTACCCTGGGCATGCTCATTGACGGGCGTGGTCATCGACCGGATGACCGCCAGGTCGTCAGCACAATCCGCAAGATGAGGAAAAATACTGCTGAGTGGAATGCCGCTTTGACCGTGTTGCTTGAACGAGAAGGGCGACGGAAAAATCTTCCCGTTGTTGTTGAATTGCGTGCGTTCGATTTTGACCGGCATCGGCTGACCGCCCTCCCGAGCCAGGCGGGGCTTGGGGTCGAAAGAGTCGAGGTGGGAGATGCCTCCGGACATGTAGCAGAGAATGATGCTTTTGGCCTTGGGAGGATGGATGAGGGCCGAGTGGGCCTTGGATTGAGCCAGCGCCCGATGAGAGGGTGCTCGACCCAGGAGGCCTGCCAGCGCCAACATTCCGAAGCCGCTCGAGCACCGTTCGAGCATTCTTCGACGGGAGATGGGGGATGGATTATCGAACATAGATAAACTCCTTCATGTTAAAAACGGCCAGAGCGAGATCCGTCCAGACTTCGTCTCGTCCGGCGAGGGGAGTGGCTTCTTTCAGGCGCCCGAGGCTCCGTGAAAGGACGTCGTGGGTTTGGGTCAGTCGTTTCCAGGTCGAGCGCTCTGATTCCGAAAGCGCAGCCAACAGATCGGCCTGGGAAATAAAGTCGCCCTGCTTGCGGGAGGCCGCCTTGACCTCTTTCACGGTGAGCGGTCGGTCGTAGAGTCGTGCTTCGAAAATCCTTCCTCGCAACATCTTGTCTTTGGAAGGGGTGGCATGCCGGAGCCCAAAGACGATCTCGGCTTCCCCGTTTTCAAAGGTCCGTGGGCCCGAAGATTTGTATTTGCTTCCGTAGGGTTCTCCGTTGCGATAGCCGAGGATGGTGCCGTCTCGTCGATAAACGATTGCAATGTGGACGGGTTCCCGATCGGCTCTGTCTTCTTGAGGGGCCTTGAAATCCTCGGTTCGAGAAAAGCCCTCGCTTCCCGCCATCCAGCGTCGGGATTCTCGCTCGCCAAAGACCATCGCATCAAAGATTTCACCGTCCGGCGTCTGCAGAGAGATCGCAGCCCCTCCCTGTTGATCGAGATCGTCGAGTTGAACCCAGGCTTCGAAGGTTTTTTCGGTCAAGTCTTTCCGGATTCGAGCGCTTTGCGCGTAAGCGTCACCGCCATCGACGACCAGAGCGCCGTCCTGAATGATGGCGCCCCCCTTCAGTTCGGCGTCGAGATTACCCACGTTGTCTTTTCCATCTTCGTCAAAGAGCCACTGTGCGGTTGGATTGAGAAAGGCCGGATTGGTTCCCTTGGTTTCTTGATCCGGTCGGATTCGTGCGCGGGCCTTGGCCTCGAGATCGATCCGTTGCCGGTTGATGTTGGCCAGTTCCTCCGTTTTGCTTTTGAAGGCCTCCGCCATGACCTCGTATTCCCGCCCTTGGCGTTCGATGAAGTTAATGGCTTGTTGCCGTTCCTGCGGACTGGGTCGGCGTCCGAATGATCGCATCCAGATGCGTGAAACCAGCTCTTTGTGAGGCGTTCTTGCTGCTTCGAGTCCGAGTTGCCGCCCCCAATGTCGGGCGGTTTCCACGACGAAGTCGCTGTTCATCATCGTCAAGGACTGACTCGGCACCGTTGTGGCGTTGCGACGGCCTTGGGAGGAAAACGGGACGGGGGCGTCAAAGGTATGGAGAAAGGGATCGAGGCGGTTCCGAACCACATTGACATAGACCGAACGCCTTGGTTCGTGACCGGGCACCGGGTTGCCGAACGCGCGAAGATCCAAACGATGGGAGACCTGAAGTAAGGCATCGCGTATCGCCTCCGCTTCCAGTCGTTGTACGTTGAAATGGGTGAGGAGGTCGTTGGCAGGATCGAGGTCCCGAGCCTCAGGGGAGGGCTCGCTCGCGAGTCGCCACGTTCGACTGGTGACGAGGTAGCGGATCAATTGTTTGATCGACCAGTTGGCCCGGGTCGTCAAATAGCTTCCCAGGTGGTCCAGAAGCGCGGGATGGGAAGGCCGGGCTCCCAAACGACCCAGATTGTCTGGGGTGCTGACAATCCCTCGTCCAAATAAGTGGTGCCAGACTCGGTTCACGAACACGCGTCGGGTGAGGGGATTGTCGTCCCGCAGAAGATCTTCCGCCAATTGTCGCCGCCCGCTCAGCTGGGTTCGGTAGGGTGAGGGATCGATGGCCTCGAGGAACCGTCGGGGGACCTTGGCGAGTGGTTTCGTGTGATTGCCCCGATCAAAGAGCGCTTGGTCTTGGGCCTTCCACTCCGCAACCGTCGGAATTCGTCGGGGAATAGGGATGGCCCGCTCAAGGCGTCGGTATTCCTGGATGAGGGCCGCAGCGCTCGGAAGCTGATCGATTTTGTTTGGCAGGAGGGCCAGGCGAAGGCATTCATCGAGCAGCTCCGCCTGATCGTCGCTCAGGGTACCGGCTTGCCAAGCTTGAAGGGCGAGCTTGATGGCGGTCGAGTAGGCTCCGATCAGGTCGTCGATCTGTTCGACAGAGTTTTCTTGGGTGATGGAAAAGATCGGTGCCAGATATCGCCGCGGAGTTTTGGGAGGCGTGGGTTCCCCCTTCTTGACCATGACGATTTCCCGAACACCAAACCAGGACCTTGGTTTGTCTCTAACCAGGAGCGGGGCATCGTCGGAGGTTGCAACCTCAAGATGAATCTCGTCACCACTCCAATAGTCGACGTCATATCGTTGCCAGTGCCATCGGTCTTGATCATCCCTCATGTCGCGGACAGGGTAGACGGTGCCGTTGCGGGGATAATTGAACACGACGTAGCGCGACATTGACCGTTCGGCACCCTTTAGTCGGAGCCAGATTTCGTAGGCGTCATCCAAGTCGATATCGGGTGAGGTGAGCAGGCCTCCATGCTTGGTCGAAACCAAGTGAGTGTAGGTCCCACCTGGATGGATTCCTGAGACGGCCGTCTCCCCATTGGCACTCAAACTAAACGCTCCGGCCGGAACCGGGCCCGTTTTCAGGCCGATCCCCTCACGGTACCACTTTTGGTGGTCGGCTGACGTTGAGAGATCCCATCGCTGAGGATAACCGCGTTTCCGATGCGCCTTCCAGGCAAGGTCTCGCTGTTCCCAATCCGATTTTACGGCCTCCCAAGCGGCCGAGAACGATTTTTTGAGAGCCGTCTCCCGGAGGGGTCGGAGGAGCTCTCCCTTAGGGTCCTTGTCTTCCTCAGTGATGAAGGCCTTGAGTCGGTCTTTCACGGTCGGCAGGGCAGCGAGCCAATCCGTGGCAATGGCGTCCCGGATGCTTGGTTTCAAGGTTTCAATGGAGGAACGATTGCGGTCCTGTATTTCCGGCAAGTCAATGGCTTTTCGTCCGGGACGTGTCGACCCCATGATGCCGAAAAAGGCGTAATAATCTTTCTGGCTGATCGCATCAAATTTATGGTTGTGACAGCGGGCGCATGAGACGGTGAGACCGAGAAACGCCTTGGAGAACACGTTGATCTGGTCGTCGGTGAAGCGGACTTTTTCGTCGAGTGCATCGGTCGGCGCAAAGCCATGGAAGACCATTCGCCAGTGAGCGGTTCCGATGAGAGATTCATTGATTCCGAGTTCCCGATTGAGGCGCGGCGATTCGAGTTGGTCCCCTGCGACATGCTCGCGAACCAGTTGGTCGAACGGGATATCCTGGTTCAAGGCCCGGATGAGATAGTCACGGTAGAAGTGCGCATTGACGATTCGCGGGTCCCCTTCCGAACCGTGGGATTCGGCATAGCGGATCCAGTCCATCCAATGTCGAGCCCAACGTTCCCCAAAATGGGGACTCGCGAGGAGTTCGTCGACTTGTTCGGAGATCGCGGTTTCGGGATGCCGCTGATAGGACGCCACGAAGTCATCGATTTGATGAGGGGTGGGAGGGAGACCGATCAGGGCGAAATAAAGTCGACGCACCAGGATTGGGGCTGGGGCGGGTCCGTTGGCGTCCAATCCGGCTTCGGCCCGTGTTGCTTCGACGAATTGGTCGACGGGGTGAGGGGACCATGAAGAGGGCGGCGGTTTGGGATTGGTTAGGGGCTGAAAACTCCACCAGTTCTTGCGGCGTGCAAGGACGGCGTCCCAATTCTGATCCCGATCGACTTCCGCTTGGGTGGGCGGTTGCTCTCGAGGATCAGGCGCTCCCATCTGAACCCATTGGACAAAATCATGAACGATTGCCTGATCAAGTTGAGCCCCGGACTTGGGCATTTTGAGATCGTCGAGGGAGTGCCGGATCGCCTGGATCAGGAGACTTTCATCCGGTTTTCCGGGTAGAATCACCGGTCCGCTGTTGCCCCCCGCCTGCCAGGCGGCGCGATGGTCCAAACTAAGCCCACCTTTTTTTGGCCCCGCGCTGCGATGACATTCGTAGCAATCTTGCGCCAAAATCGGTCGAATCCGCGACTCAAAGAATTCCACCTGTTCAGGGGAGAGGTTTTCGGCGGGGTTAGCGTGGAGGACGATCGCCGTCACGCCCGTGAGGAGTGGAATGAGTCCGGTTCCTCTTGAATCGGGAACCATTCGGTTGATTAAGCGCATTTTGGAAGGACAACGTGGATCCGATTTTCCGGGATTGAGGGGGGAGCGTAGGACCTTTCCCCATCGGGTGGTAGGATAAAAAAGGGTCAGTTGCCGTTCAATGGGAAGAAGGCCGTCAAGCACTTCCCTTCGCAGCGGCCCGTTGTCGTTCGAGCTCCTCAGCTTGTCGGCGGCAGAGGGCAACGACCCGCCGACCCGCCGACGAGAGTTTGTGGCGCCAAAGCGCTCCGACACGGATCGGGGGAATGGATTTGACGGGCAGTCGATGGATCGACGGATGGGCCTCCCCGCCAAGCGCCTCGATGCCCAGTCCCACCCCGATCCCCTTCGCGACGTAGCGTTCGATCAGGTCCAGCGAACTCAATTCGATCAAGGGCGGCCAACTCAGTTCGTTTTCCTCGAGGAAGGAAACGAACTGTTTGGTCACTGTCTCCTCGGGGGTGAGTGAGATCAGCGGTTCGGAAATCCGATCTTGGCCCCAAAAATGGTCCAGCGAGGTGATCCCGGAATCCCGTCGAACCAGAAGGCAAATCTGGATTTCCATCAGCGGGGTGTGTTCGAAGCCCTTCGGAGCCGTTTCCTGAATCGGGCTGATTGCGAGGTCGATTTGTTCAGCCAGGAGTCGCTCGACGACTTCATGGTGATGTCCCTCTCTCAGGGCCAACTTCACCGAGGGCGATGTTTCCCGGAGGTCTCGAACGATTTCGGGGAAATAGCGGTCCAGAACAATCTTGGGAGCGCCGAGCCGGATCAATTCGGAGGTTCCATCGCGGATCTGGTCGCAGATTCCCTCGATATTGTCGAAGAAGGGGCGAATGGACTCATACAAGCGCTTTCCCGCGGGACTCAGGGCAAATGGTCGTCGTTGAAACAGCTTCACCCCGAGGTTGTCTTCTAGCTGGATGATTTGGCCCGAGACCGCGGGTTGCTGGATGCCGTAGGGCATATTTCGGACGGCCTCCATGATGCCACCGTGCTTGGCGACGTAGTAAAACAACTCAAGATGGTGGATATTCATTGAGGGGCTGCTGATGGTGAGGTTGTTTTGTTGGGACACCCGGATCTTTCTCCTGCACCAGGACTGAAAAGGCGCGGCCAAAATGGCTGGGATGAACGAGCGTCTTGAAGGCTTTGACGTGGTTGGGATGGAGAAGAGGAGATTGAGGACGACGTTCCATTGTTGTCTTAATGATCTGAGTCAGAAACGTTTCCTGCGAGAGGAGGGAGACGGTTTTTAACCCCTCTTCCCATCCGGCTCTTTCAATCTGTGAGAAATTGACGTGTGCGGTGAGGTCTTGGTCTCCGGGGCGGGCCAAGAGATCGGAACTTTGACGCTGTTGGCAGTAGGCGCGAAGCGTTCCCTGATGTCGATGAGGAGCAAAGAATTCCTCTTCCCGCAGACCGTAGTCGATGGTGATGAGGTGACCTTGCTTGAGTCGACTTGCAGCTTGATGCCACCACTGAGTCGCATCCGGATTGAGTTCCGTTGTAAATCCATCGGGAAGATGGGCGGTGAGCGCCGGGGAAAAAGTCCGGTTCCATCTTTCCACAGAGGCGGCCTGCGGATTGGGGAGCCGGCACCAGCTCAACTCGCCTTTTTCGAGGGTGACTCCCCAGGCAAACCATTGTTTGGCATCGGCATCCCAACTTACCCTTTCGGCCGGAAAGGCATCCAGTAGTTCGTTACTGAAGATGACTCCCGAGAGGGAATGGGGATCATAGTCGTCCCAGGATCGCGTCCAATGAAGACGGTCTTGATGCGCAGCAAGCCTTTCTCTCTGGGCCATCTGGCGCCGGGGTGAGGGCTCGACAATCTCATAACATAGCTTTTGATAGGTCTTGGGAAATTCTCGCTGGCAGAAATCCAGAATATCTAGGGCCAATTGCCCGGTATGAGCCCCTGCCTCTACCCAAACCGGCCTCGCCTCCGCGTCAAAATCTCGGTTTTCGGTCCACTCTACGAATTGGCAGGCGAGGAGCCAACCGAATACCGGAGTCTGACTGACGCTCGTGACAAAATCGCCCGAAGGGCCAATCGTCCGGAGATTCTTGCAATAATAACCTAAATTTGGGTGGTAAAGAGCGAGCTCCATAAATTCACGAAAGCTGAGCACTCCCCCAACCTCGATCTGGTGCCGGAGCACTTCAATCAGCGCCAAGTCACAATGAGAAGAATCTGGCAAGTCGTCGGCAATAGTAGACATTGATAGGATGCTTTTGAATCTGTGCCTAATTTCGGTCAAAATTCAAACAAACCATCCACTCTTGACACAAAAGGCAATTTTCACCCTCCACATTAACTAAAACGACTCGATGGAGCTGGCCCCGGCCGAAAAGCTTGTTGTCACCCCTGACAAAATCTGGTCTTCCCAAAGCCTCTTCAATTGAACCCAGAACTCAACTTCGAGGCGGGCCCCGCAACAGAAAAAACTCAAACGGACCAATTTCGAGCCAATATTTCTCGGTCCTAACATGGGGATTATCCCCTCGGAACCAGCGGATTATCAAACAATTCCTCAGAAACCCTTGCCACCATTCCAAAACCTAACTATAAGATAGGCGCTTGTGAAAAATGATTCAGAAAACTGGAAAATACCATTGACAGTCGGGTTGTTTTTTACGAGATTGGTCGCACACACGGTAATTAGATAAGTAAAAAATGAGAACAAAAACGCTACTCATCGCGGCTGTGCTGGGAGCAGTGGGTATCGCAACCACTTCGGCGCAGGTTGCCTCGGTTAACGCTGTAGGCTACGTCAACAAGTCATTGAGTGCAGGTCTGGCATTGATCGCCAATCCTCTGAGCAATGGAGATAACAAGATCTCGGAGGTAATCCCGAGTGCACCTATCGGCTCTGCTGTGTTCACCTTTGATGCAGCTACCGGTTTCGGTGTTAGCCAATTCGTTGGGGTCTGGTCGGAAGACTTGACGCTTCCTGTTGGTGACGGATTCTACATCCAAGTTCCTTCGGACGCTACCATCACGTTTGTTGGTGAAGTGCTTCAAGGAGATGCCACGAACAAGAATGTTCCTGCAGGACTGAGCATCCAAGGTTCAACCGTTCCTGTGTCGGGGACGTTGAGTGCTCATGGCTTCCCTGGTTCAGTCGGTGATGTTGCATACTCATTCGATGGAACCGGATTTGCCGCTGACACGTTTCTTGGTGTTTGGGCTCCCAATGATCCTGCATTAGGCGTTGGTGACTCGATCTTCATCGACAAGGCCGAAGCGGGAGATTGGAATCGCAATTTCACGATTAACTAATCAAACCTCACCTAAACAACCAAAAGACAATAAAACATAGTATGAAAAAACTATTGCTCTCAGCCTTGCTTGTTGCGGCTACTTTTAGTGCCAATGCTCAAGGGACAGTAAGTTTTGCCAATATTGGTGGTGGAGTTAATGCTCCTTTCACCTTGGATGGAGCTCCGATTGGAGCTGGATCCGGCGCAGTTGCTCAATTGCAGTTGGCTGACGGAACGAACGTCGGAGATAGCGCGGCATTCCTCGCAAACGGTCTATTTTCCGGTGGCGTTCGCACTATTGATGGTGTTGCTGGCGGCGGTTCTGCAACTCTTCAGGTTGCTGTCTTGGATGGCGCGGGTGCAGTTCTCGGTGTTTCCAACCAAGTGACTGTGACGCTTGGTGGAGCTGGAACTCCTCCTTCTACGCCGGCTGCTCTGTCTGGCCTGTCTGCTGTTGCCGCTGTCAGTGGTGGCGGTGCAGCTGTTGATCCGATTCCGGAGCCTTCCACCATCGCTTTGGCGATTCTTGGTGGCGCTGCATTGTTGCTGCGACGACGCAAGTAATCTCAACTTGTTCTCATTCGGCCGCTCCACATCGGAGCGGCCATTTTTTTTGTCTACTGTCCCAACGCATCAGGAATTGATAAACCAACAAGTTACAAATCACAAAATGGAGCAGAATCAACGGAACATCACACTCTTAGACGAATAATTGACGGATTCATCTTTTTGTGAGGCGACATTGACGGCACCTGTAAGAAATAGGTAACCTGACCTCACAGATTGGCGCGTTCGTCTATCGGTTAGGACACGGCCCTCTCAAGGCCGAGAGACGGGTTCGATTCCCGTACGCGCTACCATCCTTGTTCACCCGTTTGCCGATGATTCCGTTCCAGATTATCTTTAATCCCCTTAGTGCTAAAGAGTTGGAGAAACTACCGAAGGAACTCCAGCTAGAGATCCTTGGAGACTTTCGCGGGTTCCCTCAGGACATTCGTTCATCGGAGATCGACCGATTCGGCGAACTTGAACGAAATGGAAAGAAACTTTATCGATATCGATTGGGAGATTACCGAGTCTATTTCGAGCGTTCGGAACTGGGCATCGTGATCCAACGGATTCTCAGTCGCAATACCTTGAAGGATTTCCTCTTCCGGTCGAGCCTGCCAACCGGGGAGGACCAGGCGCTGGAGCAGAATCCCAAGTTTTGGGATTTGATGGATACCAAAACAATTTCCCAAGCCAACTAGTGGGATGGGTCCGCTTTCGAGAGCGAATCTACTCCAACTGATGTCCCAGTTCGACGTTCCAGTAGGCGACATCGAGAAAGTGCTTCCAGCTGTCATGCCCGTTCGTTCTTAGGTTCACCTGCATGAAGGGCCGCCATTTTGGTCGGGTCGGGGGACGAATCAAGTTCATGGACGCCTCCCGTGGTGTCCGGTTGGCTTTCCGTGTGTTGCAGGGTATACACGAGCAGACGATGTTCTCCCAACTCGTTGGACCTCCCCGATCTCGGGGAACGACGTGGTCGAGATTGAGATCGTTGCGTTCAAATACCCTGCCGCAGTACTGGCAGGTATTTTTGTCACGCTCAAAGATATTGTGTCGGGTGAACTTGACTTCCTTTTTTGGAAAACGATCGAAGACGGCCAGAAGGATTACTCGCGGGACACCGATTCGGAAGGAGACCGTTCGGACAAGATCCTCGGGTTTTCGGTCTTCGGTGAACGATTGCCATCGATCAAAGTCAAATGTTTGAAACTGGCCATCGGGTGACTCGTAAACCACCTCGGCGCGGCCCTCAAAGAGAAGCGTTAGGGCCCGTCTTGCCGTGCAAACGTTGACCGCTTGCCACAGTCGGTTAAGCACCAAAACCGGGCTTTGGAGGAGTAAGGGAGCCATAGAGATTCCTTACGGGACGTTATGGTGCTACCACGATAGTGCCAATTGTGTCAACGTGGCGTTGGAAAAGGTTTTGGGGTAGATTAGTCTCGATTTACGAAATGTGAGTTTTTAGGCTCAAGCTGTTTGCGGCTCACTTTGAGTGATAGAAAACAACAAACATGAAGAGTTTCTTCTTTCGGCTGTTGGTGGCATGGACCTTTGTTGCTTGCGTTGGTGTGAAAGCAGCGGAGGCGAGTGATGAATATGTCTCCATTTATAGCTTGATCACCAAGGGAGACGAGATGCTGGGTTCGGACCTTCGTGGAGAGGCCGCCCAGTTCTACAGTGATGCGCATCGGAAATTGGTTGCTTTCAAGAGGGATTATCCCGGATGGAACGAACAGGTTGTCCGCTTTCGATTGAAGTATTTGGGCGAAAAGCTTGCCGGGCTCCCCGCCATCTCCCCAGAACCGTTGGAGAGCGTCCCGGCCATTGAGCTGGGTGTCGCCACCGATCCGTCCGCTCCTTCTGCGACCCGAACCCGGCTCCTGGAGGGGCAGGTCGGTGCGCTCAGCGAACAGTTGCGGCAATTAACGGCTGACAACTCCCTCCTGCTTTCAAAGCTCCGGGAGGCCATGTCGGCTCGACCTGCTTCGGTGGACCCTTCCCAGGTGAGAAAGGCCGAAGCAAAGATTCTGGAACTGGAGAAGGAAAACGAATTGATCGAATTGCAGCTGCGGCGGGCCCTGGAGTCCAAAACAGCGGTAGCCACCGCCAATCCCGAAAACGATGAGGTGGCTGCCCTCCGGGAGCGTTACGGACAACTTCAGTCCGACAGAGTTCGGTTGCAGGCTCAGGTCGATGAGTTGGGTGCGGAACTCTCCAGGGCCCTTGGTGATTCGGGGGCCGGGACCCAGCGAACCCAAACGGCTCAAGCAGGCGAAGTCACCCGGTTGACGGCGGAACGAGATCAACTTTTAGAGCAGATGGCTTCCCTGAAGCAAGGGGATGACACGCGTGACACCATCGAGGAATTGATGAGGGAGAACGCGAGACTTCGGCGTCAGGCGGCTTCGCCTACAGAGCCTGTGGGCCCTGCTACAAACGCTGATGAAAAGCTATTGAAGCGGTTGAGTCAGCTTGAGAAGGAAAACCGGCAGCTTGGGGAACGGCTTTCGCAGCAACGTTCCGGTGAAAAAAGTCGGCTCAGTTGGTTGCCTGGGTTTGGGCGCCGGGGATCGAAGAATATCACTGTTATGGAAGCCCGGTTGGCCGTTTTGGAGGCTGAGAAAGCCCCGTACTCTTCTGAAGAACTGGCCCTGCTGAAAGGGGCTCAGCTCGCCGAGGTGTCCGGTGTCATGACGGCGAATTCATCGGCGGCAAGCGCTCCAACGGCGGAGATTTCTCAGGCGGCGGCGGCTCTTGAGGCGGCGGCACAGCAGGCGGCGGAAAGCGGCGATTTTGCGACAGCGGAATCCAAATATGATGAGATTTTGGATCTGATTCCGAATCATGCACCCAGTCTGGCGAGCCTCGCCCTCACGCAACTGAAACAAGAGAAACTGGGAGAAGCAGAAGCCAATCTTGAGATGGCACTCGAGATTGCTCCGGAAAACACTTACGCGCTTTTCCTAAGCGGTCTTTTGAAGATGGGACAGAATCGCTTTGACGAAGCCGTGACCTACTTGAGCCGAGCGACGGTATTGGATCCGGACGATGCTGAGGCCCAGAGTCATTTGGGAATTGCCTTAACCGAGGTCGGTCATCGCGGTCCCGCCGAGGCGGCGCTCCGCAAAGCCATCCGGCTGCGACCCGGTTACGCCGAAGCCCACATTAATCTAGCCGTGGTCTATGCCTCCCAGGACCCACCGTTCAGGGAGTTGGCCAAGTATCACTATCAACAGGCGATGAACTCCGGACATCCTGCCGATCCGCGAATCGAACAATTGATCAATAAGAACTAGCTAAGGAACGGCGTCTTCCTTTGGTTCGGTGATGACAATTTGAAACCTTTGGAGCTTGAATGAGGCAGGCCGTGGAAACGATCGCCATCCCGACTACCGGGCGCGGGCTCTACGAGTTTACCGATCGAGTACGGGGTTTGTTGACTGGGATCGGCATGTCCGAAGGAGCGGTCACGTTGCATGTCCAGCATACCTCCGCATCGCTCTTGATTCAGGAGAATGCCGATCCCGAGGTTCGTGAGGACTTGGAACGTTTTTTTGCCCGGATCTGCCCGGACGGTGATCCGATCTTTCAGCATACTTACGAGGGGCCCGATGACATGCCAGCTCATGTGAGAACGGCATTAACCTCAGTCAATACAACGATTCCCTTCAAGTCCGGTGTCTTGATGTTGGGGACTTGGCAGGGGCTCTACCTTTGGGAACATCGAACTCATCCCCATCGCCGAGGCGTGATTGCCTACTTCTGCGGTGAGTGAGCGGTGGTCATGCTTTCTGGGAATGATGAGGACTTTTGTCGCTTCAATCGTTGCTTTGGGCGGTCTTGCCGTCAGCTTTGGAGGGGTCGGCGATCCGGTCGGTTTTGGCGGGCCGGAGATCTTTCCGATTGATCCACGCATTGGGCAGTTGATCTCAGCCGATGTGAATCAAGATGGCTTAGCCGATCTTGTTCTGTCGAATCCGCGGCGTTCCCGGCTTCAGGTGCTTTACAATCAATCGGGAATTCCTCTTGAGGACCGAGGGAGCCCCGAGGGGCGGGAGGGCGATGTGAACGCACTTCCCATGGATGCGCGGTTTCGCCTCGAGTCAATCAGCACCGAGGAGAAGGTGACGAGCCTTGTTGTGGGTGATTTTGTCGGTGACTCGATGCTCGACATCGTCTATGTCGGAAACCTCGAGGAATTGGTTCTGTTGGAAAATGGAGGGAACAACGGGTGGATCGAGTCCAATACGTGGTCATTTCCAGACATCGCGGATCAACCCCGAGCCATTCAGCGGGCCGACACCGATGGGGATCGTCAGGACGAGTTAATTCTCCTGACGGAGTCATCCCTGATCCTGCTTGAGCCAGGAAAAAGGGCTTCCCGCCCGATCCGGCTCGGGCATCATGGAATGACCAAGGGCGTGCTCGTCGTCGATGTGAATCGGGATGGTTGCGACGATTTGTTGTGTCAACCGCAGAACGATGCTCGCTCCTTGTGGATTCGGCTCGGAAGTCCAGAGGGGGTTGCTGTTTTTCAGCGATCGGTTGATGTTGGGATGACTCGGTTCGTCGGGGTGACGGACGAGGAGGAGGGGAGTCTGGTCACCATCGCCCTCCGATCGGGGCGAGCGAAGGTGGGTCGGATCACGGTTGGATCCCAATCGAGTGAGGGGGCGAGGTCCGGTGAGGGCCAACTGAGTCGGCTCGCGTTGCCTGGCTCCAACGCCCGGGAACGAGCGGCCCTTTGGAGCGATGTCAACCGTGATGGTCGGAAAGATCTTTTGGCGTCGGACGGGGATGCGGGGCGCCTTTTGGTGTATTTACAAAAAGAGCATCAGACGTTTTCAGCTCCGGAAGCCTATTCTGCTTACGGTGGCATTCGTCAGATCCGTGCAACCGACTGGAATCAAGATGATGCCGCCGATGTTTTTGTTCTCAGCGCCACAGAGAACCAGGTGGGTGTGACCCAGTGGCACCCCACGACCGGGCTCGGATTTCCCCAACCCATCAGAATGGAGGGCACGCCACTCGGAATCGCATTGGGATCCCTGACGGAGTCAGACCAGCAACAGTTGGTTATCCTTTCTCGGACGGAGACTGGGACTCGCCTTTGGGTTATGGACGCCGTGGGTCAGAGGGATTCGTATGAGATTGACGGTGCCATTGATGCGGGTGAGGTGGAATTGGTCCTGCATGATGCCGATCAGGATGGGCATCAGGATATCGTGGTGCTGGCACCCTACGAGAGGACGATGATCTTGCGGCAGGATCCGGGTGCGAGGCGATTTGAACGGATCCGCTTGCGAGGTGGCTCTGAAGACCTTGAGCGACCCTGGGTGGCTCGAATCGATCTTGATGGAGACAAGCGGCCTGAATTGATCGTTCCCCAAAGGAATGCCATCCGGGGAATGGTATTGGAAGCCGTCAAATCCTCTGAATCTTCAGCGGTGGAGTGGCGCTCCCACATTCAATTCCAGATCAACGGTGAGGCGGCTCAATCCGAAATTGCGGGCGCGGCTTGGATTCCGGCGACGAAGGGATCGCCCGCCCAGGTTTGTCTTCTCGATCGGGGAATGAATCAACTGAGCTTTCAGCAGCGCAGTGCCGACGGGCAGTGGCGGCTGGCGAGGACGTTGCGGTTGCCGAAGGGAGGATTTGAGGCACTGAACGAAGGTTCCGTTTTTCTGGGAGAGACGGCAAGTCTTTGCCTGTGGACTCGGCAAGCCTGCTACTTGAAGGCGCTTTCGGGGCCATCGGCTGAGTTCCATGTTGAGGGCACCTATGAAAGTCAGTTGACGGGAGCCTTTCTGCGACAGTGTATCGGGGGCGATTTGGACGGGGATAACGTTAACGAACTGGTCTTCTTGGAGACCTCCAAACATCATCTCGAGCTGGTTGCCGGCGACCCAGAGGCTGGTTATCGACTCCAATATCGATGGCCTGTGTTCGAAGAGCGGACCTTTCGAGCGCGACGAAATGAGGGTGCCGAACCGCGTGAGGCAGTGATTGACGATTTTACTGGCGATGCCCGGCCCGATCTCGCCCTCATCGTGCACGATCGGGTTCTTCTCTATCCGCAGGACTGATCTTCGAGGCGAGGTGTCTGATTCGTTCGAGGAGAATCCGGATTCGTTGAAGCAGGTGGAATGTCGGCTGACCGATTCTCTGGCTCAGTTGAGGTTTGATGAGTGCCTTCTCGGGGCTTGCGATTCCCTCGAGCTGGGGCCGACGATCCGCTTTTGGCAAGCGTCGGAGCTGGGCGTTGTTCTCGGTTACAGCAATGTGCCCGAGGCGGAGATTCGGTTGGATCGCTGCCTGGCTGATGGGGTGCGGGTGTTCCGGCGAGCTTCCGGAGGAGGGACGGTTCTGCTGGGTCCCGGGTGCCTCAATTACTCGTTGATATTGCCGATGAGCGGCTCGGCGGCGTTGGCCTCGGTCAAGAAGACCAATGAGTACGTGATGAATCGTCATCGAGATGCCATTGCCAAGCTGGTTTCGGATCCCATTGGAGTGCGGGGATTCACCGACCTGACGCTGGGTGGAAAGAAGTTTTCCGGAAATGCTCAGCGCCGTCGGCGACAGGCACTATTATTTCACGGTACGTTCCTGCTCGATTTCTCGCTTCCGCTGATGGAGCGCTATCTGCTGATGCCTTCTCGTCAGCCAGACTACCGTCAGGACCGAACCCACTCCGATTTTACGACCAATCTTGGGCGGTCGAGCGCCGTCGTTCGGCGTGCGTTGGAGGAAAGATGGGGCGTTGCCGGTTCGGTGCCTTCCCGAGAGGTCGAGCGCCTCGCGGATCGGCTCGATGAAGCCGGCTACCGGAGTAGGGAGATCATATTGGGAGTCTAATTGGCCTGGCGATTGCTATCAATCCAGGGATTTGAATGATGGAAACCGTGCGCACTCGAGAAGGTGAACAAAGGGCCTTGTTGGATTCTCTGTTCGTATTGCTGTTGCTAGGAGCGGGTTTTAATCTGGTTCGGGCTGAACCCATCCTCTCCGAGTTTGCGGCCCTGAATCGCGGAGGCCTGAGCGATGATGACAGCGATCGGGTGGATTGGATCGAGATCCATAATCCGGATCATCGTGCTTGGAACTTGTCGGGTTGGGCACTGACGGACCAGGAAGCCAATCCCTCGAAATGGACGTTTCCTGATTATGAGTTGGGGGAGGGCCAATACCTGGTGGTTTTTGCTTCAGGGAAGGATCGCCGAGACTTGGGGGCCCCGTTGCATACCAATTTTCGTTTGAATTCGAAAGGGGAGTTTCTCGCGTTAGTCAACCCCGAGGGTGAGGTGGTCTCATCGTTCGGGGGTGAATTCCCGCCTCAGTTTGAGGACGTCAGCTATGGATCGGGCGAATCGCCTGGAACAGAAACGGTGTTGCTTCCGGTCGGCGCAGGCGCAAGGGCTTTAATACCGACGAATGATGCATTGGGGGATCGATGGAAAGAGATCGAGTTTGATGACGCCCGTTGGAAGCCGGGTCGGACGGGAGTCGGCTACGACTACAATCCCTACGTCAAACTCAATGTGCAGTCGATGCGAGGCACCAATCCCAGTGTCTACATTCGAATTCCATTTCAGCTCGACACCATCGCAGCGACGGAACAATTGATTCTGCGTCTTCGATATGAGGACGGCTTTGTGGCCTTTCTGAATGGGGAACGGGTCGCCGCAGGGAACGCGCCACGAACCTTGAATTGGAACTCGCAGGCGGCGGCGGATCGTCCAGATGGCGAGGCAGTGACGCCGGTGGACATTGATATTACTTCGGCGAGGGATCTTCTTCGTATCGGGAAGAACGTGCTGGCAATTCATGGATTAAACCGAGCCGTCGACAGCTCCGATATCCTGTTTGAACCCGAGTTGCTCCGGGTTCGGCCGGGAGACCGCCAAGGGGCCGGATATCTTGTTTCACCGACGCCTGGCGAACGCAATCGAGTGGCAGTGAACGTGATCCTGGATTCGCCCTTGTTCTCGGAGACCAGTCGCGTCTTCAGGGAGCCGTTTGCGCTGTCGTTGGCCTTGAGTGAAGAGGCCCCGGACGACGCCTCGATTTTTTACACCACCGATGGCTCCCTGCCGGATCTTTCTTCCCGAGCGTACACGGCCCCCATCGAGGTGCTTGGCACCATCCAGATTCGTGCGATGGTGGCGGATTCGCGGGGCGGGCGCAGTCGGGTTACCAGTGCGACCTTTGTCCAGGTGCATCGGGAAGTGGCTGATTTTTCCTCCGATTTGCCGCTGGTCGTGTTGGAGAATTTCCGGGGCGGCCGTCCTCCTCAGAATGCCTTCCAAGCGGGTTCGATGGCGATCATCGAGCCGGGTGAGAACGGCCGAGCGGCTCTCTTGGGTAAGCCCGGGATTCAGACGAGGGTGGGGTTGAAGGTGCGAGGCTCGAGCACCGCGGGCCGGC
>MDTE01062817.1_pt1 | contig 28994 bp, 28 predicted proteins | sample 811231 | NCBI WGS metagenome assembly MDTE01 (sample SAMN05326651, study PRJNA326480) | marine metagenome | isolation source: seawater | place: Indian Ocean: Red Sea | collected 2010 | reverse complement strand
TGCTAAAGGTAATTTTTATTCTTCTACAGGTGTGTTTATTTCAGATATTTTAATTAATAAAAAAGAAATAAGTTTAGATATAGATACAAACCCAATTCAAATATCTTCAGTACCAATTCTATTCTCTGGTTATAAATATAAGACACAATTTATTGGTCAATATGGAATAGTTCTTCACGAAACATGGGATTTAAATCCCATGTATAAAATTAAAGGTCAGGAAAAATATGTAAGGGTTGTAATTACTAATTCAACTGGACATAAAGCTTGGACACAGCCAATTTTTATCAATTGATTATAATTATTTATCAAATATAAAGACTGATAAATAATTGTTAATCAATATAATTTAGTTGATAATATAGAGATACAATATATTCAAACAGGTAATACAACTTGGAAATTTTACTCATAAGTGTTTTTTCTTTAGGCTATTTTTTCATAGCTTTTGAGCATAATTTTAAAATTGATAAAGCTGCTACTGCTCTAATCACTGGAGTATTAACTTGGACTATATTGGTTTCTTTTTCAGATTATAAAATTATTGATAAAGAATTAGCTCATCATTTGGTTGATATAGGTGAAATCGTATTCTTTTTATTAGGTGCGATGACCATAGTTGAATTGGTCGACTCTCATCAAGGCTTCAGAATAATAACTGATAAAATTAAAACTACTAACGCTGTAAAATTATTGTGGATATTATCTACAATAACGTTTTTCTTTTCTGCCGTATTAGATAATTTGACAACAGCTATAGTAATGGCAGCATTGTTGCAAAAAATAATAAAATCAAGAGAGCAATTATTATTTTTTGCAGGAATTATGATATTGGCTGCCAATGCAGGCGGGGCATGGTCTCCAATTGGTGATATAACTACCATAATGCTTTGGGTAGGAGGACAGATATCATTGAATATTATTCCTGCTATTATCATCCCAAGTGCGGTTTGTATTATAGTGCCATTAATTTATGTTTCTTTTAAATATAGAGGACAAAATATTGAGAGACCAAGCAATGTAACTGAAGGGAAATCATTCGATGTAATTCCTTATGAAAGAAATATTATTTTTACTCTTGGAGTATTAGGTTTATTATTTGTACCAGCTTATAAAACAATTACTCATTTACCACCTTATATGGGCATGTTACTCAGCTTAGGAGTTTTATGGGTGGTTACAGAAATTATACATAGAGGTAAAGATAATATTCATAAACATTCACTAACAGTGACTGGGGCTCTTTCTAAAATTGAAGCTTCCACTGTATTTTTCTTTTTAGGGATTTTACTTGCAGTGGGAAGCTTACAATCAAGTGGTATTTTAAATAGCCTAGCTACTATTCTTGATGATGTTATAGGTAATTTGTATTTGATTAATATTTTCATAGGATTCTTGTCCGCAATTTTAGACAATGTTCCATTAGTTGCAGGAGCTATGGGAATGTATGAAATTGCACCTAATGGAGATTATGCCGTGGATGGAGTGTTTTGGGAATTTTTAGCTTATTGTGCTGGGACAGGTGGTAGTTTATTAGTCATAGGATCAGCAGCTGGAGTTGCAGTTATGGGTATTTTGAGAATTAATTTTATATGGTATATCCGAAAGATAAGTTTTTTGGCTCTTATAGGATATTTAGCAGGAGCTGCAACATACATTCTTCTTTAAAATTATGAAAGTTATTTTGGTAGATGCAATAAATACATTAGTAATTCCAAGCGAGGGAGTTTACGAGCCTTTATTAAAACTATTAGATAGTTACCCAAACAGAAAAATAGTACTTACTGGTGCAAATAACGAAGAATTTATACAACACGGTTTAGATAAATTACCTTATGAAGTTTTTACTTTAAGACATGATCCTGAAAAATCAAATCCTAATTATTATAAAATTTTATTAGAACAATTTGATTTTGCTGTGGAAGATTTAATCTATATTGAACATAATATGGAAGCAATACGTTCAGCTGAATCACTAGATATTAAAGTGTTTCATTACGATAAAGATTCAAAGGATATTAATAAATTAAATCAGTTTTTGGAATTTAATATTTAATATTAAATTAAATGTTAATTGTTTTTGTGTTTGTATATAATACTTGCGCTAATTTTATTTAATTTAATATTATATTTTGCCTTTAATTAAGAATTTATTTTTGTCATTAATAATTATTGTAATTGCTTTTGTTTTAACTACTGTTGTTGATCAGAACAGCGTTTCTTACGGATCATTAAGTTTGTTTTTGTTATGTACGATAATTATATTTATTCTTCAATGGATTGTTTTTATCCCTTCATATTTGTTTTCTACTGAACATTTTTTTGACTTGACTGGGTCTGTCACTTTTATAGCAGTATCAATATTAGCTTTTTTAATTAATGATTTTAATGATTTAAGACAATTGGTTGTGTTAATTTTAATATTGATTTGGGCTTTAAGATTAGGTTCTTTTTTGTTTTTGAGGATAAAAAAAGCTGGAGAAGATAGTAGGTTTACAACTATAAAAAAAGATTTTTCAGTATTTTTTCTTACATGGAATTTACAAGGATTATGGGTTTTATTTACTTTATTTGGAGCTCTGACTATACTTACTTCAAATAAAAATTCCAACTTTGGAATTTTTGATATAGTTGGTGTTTTAATTTGGGTAATCGGATTCGTCATTGAAGTAGTATCAGACAGACAAAAAAGTGAATTTAAAAATAATAAATCAAATGCAGGACTATTTATCCGATCTGGTTTATGGAAGTATTCAAGACATCCGAATTATTTTGGTGAAATTTTGATTTGGACTGGGATTTCTGTTATAGGAATTCCAATTTATTCTGGACTTGGTTGGGTAGGATTGATTTCTCCATTTTTTGTATTTATTATGCTGTATTATATTTCAGGTGTCAGACTTTTGGAAAAACAAGCTAATGAAAGATGGGGTAATAATAATGAATATTTATTATATAAATTAAAAACCCCTGTATTATTTCCTTATAAAATTATTAAAGATTGAGGTGGATTATGGTTAAGTTATTTGATCCTATTAAGATTAGAAGTGAATTAATTAAAAACAGGGCATGGGTTAGTCCTATGTGTACTTATTCATCAGAAGAAGGTAAAGCTAATGATTGGCATCTGGTACATCTTGGTTCAAGAGCTATTGGTGGAGCAGGATTAGTGATGGTTGAAGCTTCTGCTGTAACACCTGACGGTAGAATAAGCCCTTGGGATATGGGGATTTGGCATAATGAGCATATAAATCCTTTAAAAAAAATAACTGAATTTATAAAAAACTGTGGTGCAACTCCTGCTATACAACTAGCTCATGCAGGGAGAAAAGCTTCAACTAATCGCCCGTGGCTAGGAGGGGAAAGCGTTAGCTTAGATAATGGGGGATGGAATCCTAAAGCTCCTAGTAGTATTCAATTTAATAAAGAATCTTTATTACCTGACGAATTATCTGTAAATGAAATTAAAAATATTATTTCAAGTTTTGTAGAAGCGGCAAAAAGATCTGTTGAAGCTGGATTTAGAGCTATAGAATTACATTATGCACATGGTTATTTGGTGCACCAATTTTTATCCCCATTATCCAATACTCGAGAAGATGATTATGGTGGTTCTTTTGATTCAAGAATTTTATTTGCTTTAGAAATTGCATCTGCTGTGAGAAAAGAAATTGGGAATGAAATACCTTTATTTGCTCGTTTATCTGTGACGGAATATTTCACAAAAGGATGGAATGTTGAGGATTCAATAAATTTATCAATAGAATTAAAAAAATGTGGAATAGATTTAATTGATTGTTCATCCGGAGGTAATTATTCAGATCAAAAAATAGAGCTTAAACCTGGTTATCAAGTTCATTTATCTGAATCAGTTAGAAAAGAAGCTGAAATTTTAACAGGAGCAGTTGGTCTAATTACTGAATCTCTTCAAGCTCAGGACATTTTAGATAATAATCAGGCAGATGTAATATTCATGGCAAGGGAATATTTAAGAAATCCTTATTGGGCTTTAAATGCTGAAAAAAATAAAAATTCATGGCCACTTCAATATCAAAGATCTATAGGTTAATATGTAATAAATTATTAATTACATTAAAATGAATAAATTAACATTAAGAGCATATTTTGTACATATTTATACTACCATTGGAATTGTATGCGGATTTTTTGCACTTGCAGCGGTATATGAAGAAAATTTAAAAGATGCCTTTTTGTATTTAGGATTATCTCTGTTTATAGATGGAACTGATGGGTTTTTAGCAAGAAGATTTGAAGTTAGTAAGTATGCTCCAAGGATTGATGGAGTGATTTTAGATGCAATTGTTGATTATTTTAATTATGTTATTTTACCTGTAATAATAATTCTCAAATTCCAATTTTTACCATCTGCACTATCATATCCTATCTGTATTTTGATTTTAGCAGCCTCATGTTATACCTTTGCAAATGTTAAACAAAAAACAAAAGATAATTATTTTAATGGATTTCCTGCTCTATGGAATTTGCTGATTTTGTATTTTTATATACTTCAAACAGATCAAATTATAAATTTATTTGTTGTGATTGTATCTTTGATTTCTACTTTTCTTCCTATAAAATATGTTCACCCATTAAGAGTTAATAATTATAGGTTTTTAGCTGTTTCATTATTTTTCGTTTGGGGGATTACATCTGTAATATTAATTTATATGAATTCCAGGGAAATCGAATACCAGTCAGTGTTTTGGATATGGGTTATTTCAAATGTTTTAATTTTTTTGGTTTCTCTAAAAAGAACATTTAAATTGTGATATAGAATGTTTTTTATAAATCAATACTATCGATTAAGTATTCTATACTCTGGTTTGATGGAAATTCTGATTTTAAATTAGTTTTTAAATTTAACTTTTTCTCTTGTATAAACCAATTATAAAATTCAGAAAGTTTATTGTATTTGTTGCCATTTTTATTTGCGTAATATTTTTCAATTTCAATTTCAATATCATCTATTAGATTTGCAATCTTTTTAGTCATATCAAAATGATCTGTTTTTACTGGATTAAAATAATCATATTCTTTGTAGTTATTGGGATTTGGTATTTTTAGTCTGTCTGCCCATTCTTTATGAATCCATTTTTTATGTACTTTTTTACAAGCTTTATTATCATGAGTTTTCCATTTTAATATTTCTGTAAGATTTAGAAATTCCCATAATAACATATCTTTGTCTTCAGTAATTGTTTTTTCAATCAGCAGATTTCTATCTTTCATACAAATTAGTAAATATTATATGTTGTAATTTTAATAGATTATTAAATACTATATATATATGAAAGTAGGTAATTTTTTATTTCATCAGAGTAATTCATCTGAAACAGATACAAAGATAATAGATGAATGTTTAGAAATTGGAGTTTTGTCTGAAGAACTTGGATTCCATTCCGTATGGTTAGGAGAACATCATTTTGATGGTACTGTAGCATATACTGATCCATTGATTTTTGCAGCAGCATTAATAGCTAAAACACAAAATATCAAAATTGGATTTGGCGCTTTACAGGGAGCTTTTTACCATCCTGTAAAATTAGCTGAGCAAATATCTTTGTTAGATAACTTAAGTAAGGGAAGATTAATAGTTGGAATAGGAAGAGGAAGTGCATTCAATTATTTTGAATATAGAGGATTTGGGGTAGATCCTGAAGAAGCTCAAGACAGATTATTGGAATTAGAAAATAATTTAATGGGTATATGGAATGGGGACATAAAGAAATTTCAGGGGAAAATCTGGAATTTTGATATTCCTGAAATACGACCAAGTATATACACAACAAATGGTCCTAGTGTAATCAGAGCTTGTGCATCTTTAAATACTGTTAATGAAATGGCAAAGAATGGCAGACCAATTATGCTTGTTGCGCATACATATGAAAATACTGAAAAATTTTTAACAAGTTATAAAACTACACTTAGAGAAAATAATTATGATGATAAATTTATAAATAACAACTTGGAGCATTCATGGATATGGAGAAATATTGTAGTTGCAGAAACTGATAGCAAAGCAGAATCTATTGCAATTGATGCTTTTACTAATATGCAATCACATATTTCGGGGTCAAGAAATAATTTGAATACTCCTGATGAAAATAAATCTATAAAACAGGCTTTGGATGATCCTAGAAATACATTAAAACACGCTGTTATTTATGGCTCTCCTGCAACTGTTTTGAATGAAGTTCTTAAATTGAAAAAACTTGAAATAGGAGGCATGATTTCTAATTTTAGATTAGGAGATATGTCTATTAAAGATCATAAAAATAGTATAGAATTTTTCTCAAAGGAAGTTCTGCCTCATCTATAATTAAATTATAAGGAGCATCTTATGGAAAAATTAGCTGGGTTATTAGAAAGTTTCGGGAAAAAAATTGGTTTATGGGATTTATCTGAATTAGGATTAGAAGCTATCCCTTTAACATTACTAGGTTTATTTGGTGGATTGATGACGGTTATATTAGTTTTTGTATTATTAGCCGGAACACATATTTCATTGTTTTAAGGATAAATAATTTATATGAAAGTTTATGTAATAAGCGATATTGTAGTTAATGATCAACAAAAGTATGAAGAATATATGAAATTAGTTCCAGATACTATAAATAAATACGGAGGTAAATACTTAGTCAGAGGTGGTGAAATAATTACACGAAGTGGGGATTGGAATCCAAAAGGAAGATGTGTGGTGTTAGAATTTCCTTCTATTGATGCTCTAAATGAATGGAATGACTCACCTGAATATCAACCTGTAAAAAAAATTAGAGAAAGTTGTTCAACGTCTCAGTCATTTATTGTTAGTTCAGGAGATTTACCTTTTTAAAATGAATGTTTCTGAAGCTATAGCTCAAATATTAAAAAAAGAAAATATTGATTGGATTTCTTGTTTTCCAAATAACCCATTGATTGAAGATTTATCTAAAATTGGGATTAGGCCAATTATGTTCAGACATGAAAGAGGCGCTATGATGGCTGCTGATGGCTATAGCCGAACTAGTGACAGGGAGAAAATAGGAGTTTTTTCTATGCAAAGTCAGGCGGGAGCTGAGAATAGTATGGGAGGTATAAGTCAGGCGTATGCTGATAATATCCCAGTTTTAATACTTCCTGGAGCTCCTCCATTGAATCAAATTTCAGTAAGACCCAATTTTAACGCAACTGCTAATTATAAAGGTATTGTAAAAAATGCTGAATGCATTACACAACCAGATCAAATCATAGATGTAATGAGAAGAGCTTTTCATAGTATCAGAAACGGGCGTCCGGGACCTGTAGTTGTAGAAATCCCATCAGATATATCTGCATCAGAAATTAATATTAATATTGATGATTATAAATCACCAATGAAGGCATACCACACTCCCTCTAAAACAGATATTAAATTAGCAGTTTCTAATTTACTTAAAGCAAAAAACCCAATGATAATTGCAGGGCAGGGAGTACTTTTTTCTAGGTCTTCTGCTCAGTTAAAAACTTTGGCAGAGTTAACAAAAATACCTGTTTATACTACTATGCCAGGAAAATCGGCAATAAATGAAGATCATCCACTTGCTTTAGGAGCGGGAGTGCAAACAACAACTCTTCAGGCAAGAACATGGCTTGATAATGCTGATGTTATTTTAGCTTTGGGTACAAGTATGACAATAACTCCTTATGGTCAAAATATTGATCAGAGTTCTAAATTTATAATTCATAACTCTGATAATTATGAAGATATTAATAAAGATTTTTTTGCTGATGTTATTTTAACTGGAGATACTAAATTAACAATTGAGTTATTAATAGATGAAATTAAGAATATATTAGGAGAAGAAGGTAGAGAAGATTCTAATAATAATATTAAGAAAATTTCTGAATTAAAAAATAAATGGCTTAGTGAATGGTTTTCTCATTTAAATTCTGATGAATTGCCAATTAACCCTTATAGAGTAATTAATGAGATTAATAATTCTATTGATCTTGAAAATTCTATTGTAACTCATGATGCAGGTGCCCCAAGAGACCAGATTGTTCCTTTCTTTAAAGCTACTGTTCCTCATAGTTATATTGGATGGGGTAAAACTACTCATTTAGGTTTTAGCATACCGTTAATGATTGGAGCAAAAAAAGCTAATCCAGATAAGTTTTGTTTGAATTTAATGGGTGATGGCGCTTTTGGAATGTCAGGATTGGATATAGAAACAGCTGTAAGATCTAAATTAGCTATTACTACAATAATATTAAATAACGGAGGCATGGCTACATATCCTGGAGGATTTCCAAACGCAAGAGAAAAATTTGGAGTTTCATTTATGAAAGGTAATTATGCCAAGATTGCTGAAGGGATGGGTGCTATAGGCATAGAAGTTAAAGAGATAAATGAAATTTCTCAGGCTATAAAAAAAGCACAAATAGAAAACAGCAAAGGCAACACTGTTTTGATAGATGTTCATACTGGATATGATGACAAAAGATCGAAATGGTAGACTGAAAAGAATTTCAAATTATATCTTACTATTATTTGGAATTAATGGTGTAATATGCGTCGTTACAACTATACTTGGATTGCTTACGGATAGGAGAATGTTGGGTAAATTTAATATTGCATATATTGAAGAATTAAACAGGTTTCTATGGAATATTCAATTTTTTAGTTTTTGGATACTAGCTTTAGGAATTGTATTTGGGGCAATTATAGCAATGTCAATTACATTGTTTAAATCTGAATCTAAGTGAAATAATATACTGCCACAGAATATATTATAAGAATTAATCCAAGTGTAATTGAAATATATAAACTTATTTTTTTGAAAATTTCATTAATTTTGATTTTAAAATTACTTATAAGGTTTTCTTCATTTTCCATTTATATATTTACCATTCGATCATAACTTTTCCACATTCACCATTTTCAAATATTTCATATGCTTGTGCAATTTCTTTTAAGGTAAATTTGTGAGTAATAATTTGTTCAATAGGCACATTTTTATCAACAATATGCTTTGCAGCATTTTCAAGCTCATCAATTCCAAAAGTCCATGATCCTTTTACTGTCAATTGTTTATGTATAATCTGATTACTGATTTTTATTGTTGTATCTTTGCCTGAGTCTTCCCCTACAAAACATAAATTTCCCCAGTTTGCTGTAGAATCTAATGCAAGATTTCTTACTGCAGGAATGCCAGTTACTTCCATTGTATATTCAGCCCCTAGAGAGGATGTTATATCCAGAATATTCTCTAGAGTATTGTTTTGAGTTGAATCGATAGTATATTTTGCGCCAATATCTTTAGCTAATTGAAGTCTATAAGGATTTACATCTATAGCGATTACATTAATTTTATTTGCAGCTGCAAATGCTGTTGCACTTAATCCTACCGGGCCTTGTCCAAAGATTGCCAGGGTAGCTCCTTTTGTTATATTTAATTTTTCTAATGCTTGATAAGCAGTACCAGTTCCACATGCAGTTGCAGCACCAGCTGCAAAGGAAAGATCATCTGGCATTGGTACACAAGTATAATCAGGAACTTTCATGTAGTCTTGATGTCCGCCATCATAAGTCGTGCCAAACACTTTTGTTCCGTTAAGACACATTTGTGTATATCCTATATTACACATTTTACATTTTCTGCATCCAGAGTAGTGGTGGATCATAACTCTATCTCCAACAGACAGATTTGTCACATTTGATCCCAGTTCTGATATTACTCCACAAGGTTCATGTCCTCCTACAAATTCACTTGGTTTCTCAGCTCTGTATTTTGGGAAATCACTACCACATAAACCTGAAGCTTTCATTTCTATAATCACATCATTTTCTGAAGCAGAATAAGGATTTAAATCATTTATTTTTATTTTGCTGTGACCGTTAAAATATGCGCCTTTCATATCTAAGTATCTAACTCCTTTTGTACTAATAATCCTGTTTATCAAGCCAATCTTGCAATTTTTTCCCCATAGCTTTTCCAAGGCTTGAGTTGGATTGTATCGGACCATCATAATGGTTTGCTGAATTTATAAAATCTTTTATTGCTTTTGGCCCAGCATCGTTAAGTAATATTGTCATAAATTCTTCAGTGTCATTCTTTCTCATGGGTTGCCACTCAACATAGTAGGGTGTAGCTCTTATTTTTTTAGCAATCATTGCTCTTTCATCAAGGTAATGATCAAGAACCATTTTAATTGTAGATGGATCTGTCCAGTCTGATTTGTAGATTACATTCCCATATCTGTTTACTATGTAAGTCATATTAGGGAGTCTTCCGTATGCATGATGTATCTCACCATCAAGAGAGTCCACTAGCATAGTTCTGTTAATATATTTTTCTGTCATCAATTTTGCATGTTCAAGTTTTTGCTCAAAAGATGTCAAATGCGGTATTTTTTCTCCCGGGTGAGCTTCTCTAGTGTAAATAAAAATAAAATTGAATTTATCTCCAAATTCTTCGACTAATTTATCAAAACCTGGCGCCGCCAGAGCACATTCTGATCAGGTTATCGATCCAAATTCTATGATTGTTGTTTTTTCCTTCCAGTATGTAGATATTTGTTCCAATTTCTTGGTGAGCAAGTTATAAACTTTTCCATCTGGGGCTTTGGTACCTGCATTTGCAATATATGGAAAATCAATAAATGCTTGCATATCGAAATCTAGAGGGAAAGCATCGTAATTATATGCACTCATATTAACTCCGTATAATTTTTATATTTTGAATAGTTTTTTATGTGATATAAAAGTGATTAATCCGATTATTATACAAAATGCTCCGCAAAATAACATTCCATATGTTATGTCAAGAACATCTGTGATTCTACCTGCAATTATGGATGCTACTGAAGCCATTCCCATATCTAACATAGTCATACTTATCATTCTGCCTCTATATTTTTCTTCAGTTATATCTACTATTGTGCTAGATATACATGTTCTAAATACTGATTGAGATCCTCCTATGAAAATTGCAATTAAAAAAGCTATTAAAAGAATATTTGTATACCCCATTATGATTACACCAAGGCCATATACTAGAGTGGTTCCTAATAATAATTTGCCTTTAATTTTTAAATTTCCAGCAGATGCTAATAATGACGCACTTATCAAAGCTCCTATAGAAGAAATTGATTGAATTCCACCAAAAGCATCAGCGCCTAAGTTTAATTTAACATCCACATATACTGGTAATAAACTGATATAACTAAATCCGAATGCTAATGGCCCTAGAGCAAGTATTACTAACCATAAAACAGTACGATTTTCTGAAAACATATATTTGATACCATCAGTAAAATCATTTAAAGGTGAGTTTTTATGAATTTCAGAGGGATTTCCTGCATCATTAATTTTAATTGTTGTTAAAATGACAAATAAGTATGCTATACCAGACAGAAGATATGCTGGCGCTACATTATCATTAGATATTGCAATGATATAACCTACAACAGCAGGTCCGATTAATCTCGTAACTCCCATAGCCATTGAATTTAAAGACATTGCATTTAACATATGTTCTTTTCCTACCATTTGAGGGATAAATGATGTTCTTAAAGGTTGATTGATAGCCATTCCTAATCCTAGGCAGAAAGCTGTGGTATAAATGTGCCATAGTTCTATTATTCCAGTAGAAATTAATATCAACATAACGATATAAATAGATAATGACCAGAATTGAATTATCATTAATGTTTTTCTTTTTGGGAATCTGTCTGCTATTACCCCTCCAAAAAGACCTAAGGAAACAAATGGAATTGCTCGAAACAAATTTACAATACCAATTGCTTGAGCAGAACCTGTGATTTGATATGTGAGCCAATTTCTTGCAATCATTTCTGACCACATTGCAAAACCTTGCCCTCCCTGACCTAGCCATAGGTATTTGAAATCAGGGCTTAAATTTACTGAAGTGAGAGGGTTAGAAAATCTAGCTTTAGATTTTAAGTTATTTGATGGTTTGGGATTATTTTTCACTATTAAATAGAATACATTTAAACTAGCAAAATATCAAATCAGAATTTTTCTAGTGTATAATTATTTGAAAATTGAAAGTACCCATGAATAATAGCGATAACAATTATATATTTTTACCAGAATGGTTTCCGACAAAATTTTCTGATGCTGACAAAAAATTAACCTGGGTATGGGAAAGTGGACATAATCCAGTACCCACAACTCCTTTATCAACAGGGATACGTAATTTAACTACATCGGAAGGTGCTAATGACGCCAATAAATACCTCAACAGAGAACAAAGATCTGTTAGTAAAGTAATTAATGGATATACATATTATGCAAATAATTTAACAGCTGCAGAAAATCTTGATGAAGATAATAAACATAATTTGAAACTTAATAATCTTGTTAATAGATTAGATCAAGACTGGAAAACTCAATATTTACCAGAAATTATAAATGACCTTACTCAAATGAAAAAAAATATAGAAATTATTTCTGATTTGAAATCTGGTTTAAATATTTTAGATAATATAATGAAATTACATAAAAGACATTGGTATATTCATTTTCTTGTAGTTTTACCCCTTCATGATGCAACAGATAAATTTTATAAATTTTTAAAAAATTATATTGAAGATTTTAAACTTTCTGATCTTTACAACTTGTTTAATGGTATAGATAACAAAAGTATAGAAATTGATAAATATTTATATGAATTAGTTCAAAAATATAAAGAGATTTTAGATTCAATTAGTTCTGACAGCTTTCTTGATTTAATTAATAATACTGAACTTAAATCCGATAATTCCAATGAATTTTTAAGTGAATTTTCGGAATTTATTAATTTATATAGATATAGATCTGTTGGTTTTGATTTAAAAGATTCTATATGGATTGAAGACCCGCAAATTGTTTTAGATATTTTAAAACGATATCCGATGAGCATAAATAAATCAAAGAGTATTGATTATTCTACCGAGTTACGACAACAAACTTTAGATAAAATTTTATCAAATTTACCAAATGATAAAGCAGTAGAGAAATTTAATGAATTATATGATCCGCTTAAAGAGATATGGTATTTAAAAGAAGATCATTCTTTTTATATTGATCAGGCTAGTTCATCTGTTTTAAGTTTGGCAATAAAAAAGATTGGTAAATTAATGCATGAAAATGCTTTGATAGATGAATTAGAAGATATATTTTTTTTAAAAATTAATGAGTTAAATTTATTTAGAAAAGAACGAATAGATGTTGATTTTAAAAATCAAATCTTATTACGTAAAAAAGAAAGAGATAAGTATAAAAATATTACTCCACCTAAATATTTAGGCACTGTTGATACTAATCAATCAGAATCTATGTCTTTAAATTCATTGGAAAAAATTAAAATCTTCAAAGGTGTTCCTGCTTCACTTGGCAAATCAATCGGACCGGCTAAAATTATCAAATCATTTGAAGATTCAGCAAAATTAAAAGAAGGAGATATTATGGTTTGTATTAGCACTAACCCTTCTTGGACACCGTTATTTGGGATAGTTTCAGCGATCATATCTGAAACTGGAGGAACATTATCACATACAGCTGTAGTAGAAAGAGAATATAATATACCTACAATTTTGGAAGTTGAAAACTCGACAGATCTAATAAGTGATAATGATCTGATTGAAGTTGATGCTGATAAGGGGATAATTACAATAATTAGTTAGATATTTAATTCTTGCATTAAATATTCAGCAATTTTAAGCGAAGATGTTGCTCCAGGTGACGGGGCACTGAGTACATGTAAAGAATTAGAGCTATGCACGATACTGAAATCTTGTAGTAATTTACCATTTTTATCAATAGCCTGCGCTCTGACTCCTGCTCCAGGGTTTGTTAAATGTTTGCTTTCTATAGCAGGTATAAGTTTTTGAAGAGATTGGACAAATTTAAATTTGTTTAATGATCTGTATTGTTCACTTAACCCTGTTTTCCAATTATTTTTCACCATTTTCCAGAAGCCTAAATAAGTGAATGATTCAAATAGGTCCGTGGGATTGATGTCAAATTTTTTGTACCCTTCTCTGGAATAAGCCATGACTGCATTTGGTCCGGCTTCTACTTCATTATTAATTCTTTTAGTAAAATGTACACCCAGGAATGGTAAATTCGGGTCAGGAACAGGATATATTAATCCATTTACCATTTTCTTAGCCTCATCGGTTAATGTGAAATATTCTCCTCGAAATGGAACAATTCTTACATCTGTTTCAAGTTTCATCATCTGCGCAATTCTATCTGCATGTAATCCGGCGCAATTTATTAAATATTTAGCTGAATAATCTCCATTATTTGTTTCTAGTGTTAAATCAGAGGCATTTGCGTGAATGTTAAGAAGCTTTGAATTCTTATAAATTTGACCGTCTTTTGATTCGAAAATTTTTGCATAAGCTTCTGTAAGTTTTACATAATCTACTATTCCAGTATTAGGGCTCCATAATCCTTTAACCCCCTTCACATATGGTTCAAGTTCATTTATTTTTGATTCGTCAACTAATTGAAGTCCATCTACTCCATTGTTTTTTCCTCTTTCATAAAGATTATCTAAGCTATTAATTTCTGATTCGTCGGAGGCAACAATTAATTTTCCACATAATTCATATTCAATATTGTTATCATCACAAAATTTTCTTAATAATAATGAGCCAGGCCAACAAAATTTAGCTTTTTGAGAATCTGGTTGATAGTAAATTCCTGCATGTATTACACCGCTATTATTTCCGGTTTGATGTTTTGCTAAAGTACTTTCTTTTTCGAAAACTGCGATAGATTTTTTTGGGTATTTGTTTTGAGCATACATTGCAGTTGCAAGGCCTACTATTCCACCACCTATTATTGCTATATCAAAATCTTTCATAATAAATAGAATCCTTTATTAGAAATATTATAAAATAATTAAAATATATTTATATAAGGATAATTATGGAAATTTTATGTTATTCAGATTCTTATCTTAAAGAATGTAAATCAAAAGTAATGGAAGTGAATGATCACGGAGTAGTTTTAGATCAGACAGTATTTTACCCAGGTGGGGGAGGGCAGCCTTCAGATAATGGGAAATTAATATTAGAGAATAATGAATATTTAGTCAAAGGGTTAAAGAGAATTGATGGACAAATTATACATTTAATAGAAGGAGCAAAACCAGAAATTAATTCTGAATTGAATGCGATAATTGATTGGAATAAAAGATACAAACTTATGAGAACTCATACTGCTTTGCATATTTTATGTGGTGTTATTTGGAGGGATTATTCAGCTTCAGTTACTGGCGGTGATATGAAGCCTTTAGCAGGAAGAATGGATTTTGAGTTAGAAGAAATGTCTGCTGATTTTTCAAAAGAAGTAGAAGAAAAAATAAATATAGAAGTTTCTGAAAAACGAAATATAAAAGTTTATCAATTGCCAAGGGAAGAAGCTTTTCAAATACCAGATTTAATCCGTACAAAAATTAATTTATTACCAAAGGGTATTGAATTTGTAAGAATTGTAGATATAGAAGGATTAGATTTACAAGCTGATGGAGGAACTCATGTTCAAAATACTTCAGAGGTAGGCTACATTAAAATGATTGGTCATGAGAGTAAAGGTAAAAGTAATAAAAGACTTCGAATTGAAGTTGAATAATATTAAACTTTTGCTATTTTTACCGCACAAACTTTGTATTCAGGGATTTTTGAATCAGGATCCACTGCAGGATTTGTTAAAAAGTTAGCTGCATGATCTTGTAATTTTACAAATGGTACAAAAATTTCACCATTTGCCATCTTGTCTGTAAATGCTGCTCTAGCTTCGAGTCTTCCTCTTTTTGATTCAACGGAAATCCAGTCTCCATCATCTATCCCAAATTTACTACCATCCTTTGGATTTAGAGATACTTCCAACTCAGGGGATTTTGATAATAAATATTCTGATCTTTTTGTGATTGTCCCTCCATGCCAGTGATAAAGAACTCTTCCTGTGATTAAAGTTAATGGATATTTTCTATTAGGCATTTCATCTGCTCTTGGTCCTTGCTCGTATCCATAGAATTTTGCTTTCGAGCCTCTTGGGAAATCTTTTTCATATAAAAATCTGGTTCCAGGATGAGATACATCTGGGCATGGCCATTGGATTCCTCCTTCGGCATCTAGTCTACTATAGTTGATACCGCTGAGGCTTGGGGTTAACATAGCCATTTCATCCCATATTTCAGAAGGGTTTTTATAATTAAACTGATTATTTATATCTAAAGATAATTTGTTAATTATTTTATTTGCTATTTCTTGAAGTATGAGCCAGTCAGCTTTTGAATTACCGACTGGGTTTATTGCTTTTCTAACCCTTTGAACTCTTCTTTCACTATTTGTAAAAGTTCCGTCTTTTTCAGCAAAACTTGCAGCTGGTAAAACCACATCTGCAATTTGTGCAGTTTCATGTAAAAACAAATCTTGAACTACAAGAAATTCTAATTGTTTAAACACATCTTCAGCATGATGTAGGTCAGGCTCACTCAAAAGAGGATTTTCTCCTGTAATGTACATTGATTTAACTACACCTTCTTCTATTTTTTTAACCATGTCAGTAACTACATAGCCATGTTTTTCGGGGAGAGTATCTGTACCCCATGCTGATTTGAATTTATTTATTGTATTTTTATCTATAACTTGGTAACCGGAAAATGAATTTGGAAGGCATCCTGAATCACCACATCCCTGAACGTTGTTTTGTCCTCTTAATGGTGAAATCCCAGAACCGGGTTTACCTAGCTGCCCAGTTAATAAAGAGAGATTTAAAAGAGAATGAGCATTGGCTGTACCATTAGTGTGCTGTGTAATGCCCATACCCCAAATGAGGCAAGATCCTCCAAATTTTGGCCTGGCATAATATCTTGCAGCCTGTTTAATATCTTCGGCTTTTACACCTGTGATAGATTCTACTTTTTCTGCAGGATATTGATCTATTATTTTTTTCCATTTTTGAAAATCTTCTGTTCTGTTTGTTATGAAATTCTCATCTGCTAAATTCTCATCTAAAATAGTTTTAGCTATCCCATTTAAAAGGGCTACGTCTGTACCAGGCTTAGGTCTTAACCATAAATCGGCATAATCACACATTTCAATTCTTCTGGGATTGATAATGATTAATTTTGCGCCTTTTTCTACAACTGCTCTTCTCATTCTTGATGCGGCAACAGGATGATTGGAGTTTGCATCAGAACCAGCGATAATCAGGCAGCCTGATTCTTCATAGTCAATATATGAGTTGCTTGTTGCCCCACTTCCTAAGGATTTTAGCATTGCCTCTACAGAAGGTGAGTGGCACAATCTTGTACAATGATCTATATTATTGCTTTGCATAACTAATCTGGAGAATTTTTGCTGTATATATCCATCTTCATTTGTAGCTTTTGCTGAACATAATGTTGCAAATGAATTACCTATATATTTTGATAATTTTTCTGATATTAATTCAATTGCTTCTTCCCAGCTGGATTCTTCGAACACACCGTTCTTTTTTATAAGCGGGGTTTTAATTCTGTCTTTATGCTGAACAAATTTATATCCAAATCTTCCTTTTACACATAGCATTCCCAAACTAGATTTATTATCAGGATCGTCCAAAACGTTTACCATGTTATTTTCATTATCTACCTGTATGTTTATTCCACATCCTACTCCACAATAAGGGCAGGTAGTATTTACATCTTTTACTATATTTTTTGGTTCAGGTTTCTTTTTGATAGCGCCTGTTGGGCAAACTGAAAGGCATTGACCGCAGGTTGTACATACAGATTCTGCCAAAGGTTGGTCATTGAAAGTACCAATCCGGGTATTTTGACCTGCGCCAAGGAGATCAATTGCTCCGATAAATTGAGCTCCTTCTTGGCATCCTGTTGTACATCTGCCACACAATATACAATCTTCCATCGCTATATCGAATACAGTATTACTGGTATCAGTTTTTTCTCTTTTTCTTGGTTGGAATTTATTATGATCAGCATTATAAAAATTTATTGCCTGAGATAAGTCTTTAAAATCTTTTTGAGCTCCGTTTTTATTAACCATCCCTGCAGTTAAAGATAATACATTATTCCTTATTTCGTTTAGTTTTGGGTCTGTAGTTTTAATACTCATACCTTCATTAATTGGAGTTGAACATGAGGCAGGAAATCCTCTAACACCTTCAATTTGTACAATACAAGTTCTGCAAGCGCCAAGAGCTTTCATATCACTGTCTTTACATAATTGTGAAATATATTGTTTATTATGATTTATAGCATCTAAGACAGTAAAATCCCTAGGGACTGAAATTTCTTGTCCATCGATTTTAATTTTAATATTATCCATAGAATGAATTATTACCTTTTGTGAAAATATTTTAAATAACTTATTACAGGATTCCCTGCTGCTTGCCCTAGCCCACATAATGATGCGGTGTTTATAGTTTCTGCCATTAAAGAAAGTTCTTGTAACTTATTTTGATCATTAGGATTTTCTTTTACCCTTTCTAACAATTCAGTCATACGAGGAGTTCCTTCTCTGCAAGGAGTGCATTTTCCACATGATTCTGTTGCATTATATTTAGAAAGATAAATAGCAACATCTATAGGATTTGTTTTTCCATTAAAACCTATAAATCCACCAGCTCCTAACATTATTCCGTATTCATTTAAAAAGCCACCTAATAATTTTGTATCAAATTCAGATTGAGGCAATATACCACTAGATGGGCCTCCTATGCCTAGAAAATTAATTGGATTTTTCTTGTCTTCAATTCCTGTGTTTTCAATGACATTATTTATTGATATTCCCATTGGTATTTCTAGTATTCCAGATTGGGTAAAATGTCCACTTATGCTTAGTAATTTAGTTCCTGGAAAATTTGGATCTCCTATATTTTTGAATTCCGATGGTGAATTATTGATTATATATGGAAGGTTACATAATGTTTCTGCATTATTAATTACCGTAGGGACTCCGAATACACCTTTTTCAGTGGGAAAGGGTGGTTTTAATCTTGGCTCTCTTCTATCTCCTTCCATTGTATTAATTAAAGTTGTCTCTTCTCCGCATACATAACCTCCTGCGCCTGATTCTAGTTTTATATTCAGTTTGTATGAAGAATTTAAAATTGTTTTATCAGGTTTTATTATGCCGTTATTTTCCATATTCTGAAGAGCATTTTTAATTGTTTCAAAACTTTTTTCTGCTTCTCCATTTATATAGAAAGTTAGGTAATTACTTTTGCTTGCATATGCTGCAATTAATGCTCCTTCTATTAATCTATAAGGCATATTTTCCATTATAAATCTGTCTTTAAATACACCAGGTTCACCTTCTTCACAATTTACAATTAAATATTTTTGTATTGAGTTGAAGGAAGATGCCATTTTCCATTTAGTTGCAGCAGGGAAATATGCCCCACCTCTTCCACGGAGTTTGGAATCTTCGATAATATCTATGACTTTTTCTGACGGATGATTCAGGGTAGTTTTAATTGCTTTAAAATTGTAGATTTTATTATATGTTTCAAATTTAGTATTTTTAATCTCATTTATTCCTTCTAAAACAATGTTTTTATTTAGTATTGGATTAGAATTTATTATAGGTGTTTGCTCTAAAATTAAAGGAGTAGGTGTAGAGGTTTTTAAAGAATAATACTTGTGATTTTGATATCCGATAGGGGCATTAAAGCATTTGAATTTGCAGTCGGTAGTTTTAAGTTTTGTGTGAGGATTTTTTGAGTTGATAGCACATGAAATACCATCACATCTTTTAAGATCATTTTCTATTTGAGTTTTTATTTCAGGGTAACTTGTTATTGCCCCAAATATTTCGCTTTTAGCTACTTTTAAATACTTTGATAACAATAGCATGTCAGGCTCGGAAACAAAGCCTTGAGTTTTTTGAATTAAATGTAATGCTTGTAATAAGGAACTTTTTGCAGGAAAAAAGTTTTTTGACAACAATTCTTCTGTGTTTTTATACTGTGTTTTTGCTTGCATATTCTTTCGTATTAAGATTTAGTTCGCTGAGTTTTGATATAGGTATATTACCATTTTTATCCCATCCTCTGAAATGGTAATAATTATCTATCAATGAATTCAAGTAAGAATGAGACATGATTTGACTTTTTGAATTTAACAATCTTTCTGGTAGATTGTCATGCGCTCTAATCCAACCATTTTGAATATTAAATAATTTTTTAATGTTATTTATTCTTTCTCCAGATTTTTTAAGTTTTTCTGAATCGTATTTAACTCCGGTAATTAATGAATATATTTCTGATGTTTCTTCGTAAAAATTATTGAAGGATTTCCTTAAAAATTTACACCATATCATTGAATCAAGAATTGCGGAATAATCTTCGCTTGCTTTTGTTTTTGAAGCAATAATAGTAGGGTCATGATAAATTTCTTTGTTATTGAAATCTATATCATAAGCACTTGCTCTGTTATGGCAAGCTCCTTTAGTACTAACTGCTAATGCTAATGATAAAGCCGGTAAATTCCTTGGATCATAAGATGGGATTTCTAGCCCTTTGACGTGCATAGCATAATTTGCTGACTCTTTGCCTGTGGTTTCAGAAGCAAGCTTTGTTCCATCAGCTAGCAAGTTGCCTATAGAATCTCTGTACGCAATTTTTTTAATGAGATCTAATAATGAATTTTCTGAATTTATCTTTATTCCAGAATTTAAGTGTCCTTTTTCAGATGCCTCTATTGCCCATCCGATAGTTACTCCTGTGCTAATAGTATCCATACCAAGTTCATCGCATAAATTGGACGCTCTTATTATCCAGTTTGGATTACTTACCCCAATGATAGAACCTAAACTGGCAGTAGTTTGAAATTCTAATCTAGATTCTATTTTATCTTTAGCATCATTTGTTATAAAAATTTTTTCACATCCAATTGTACAATTTGCACAATGTGCTTTTTTTGAATAATGATTTTTTAATAGATTTTCCCCTTCAATATTTGCTGCTTCTTTAAATACTGATTGTTTGAAATTATTAGTTGGCAACATTTCTAATCTATTTAGTATCGACATGTTTATCGTAGTTCCTGTAGTTCTGTATTTTTCAGTAGAATCACCTAAACTTTTTAATGATAATTCTTTTCTTATCAGATTTAATTCTGATTGTTTAGCTATATTAATTTCTTGAGTACCATTTATGGCTATTGCTTTTATTAATTTCGAACCCATTACTGCGCCTACGCCTGTTCTTGCTGCCATTCTGCCGCCATCATTTTTTATTCCTGCAAACCTAACTAAATTTTCACCTGCGGGACCAATGCATGCAAAAGAAAATTCTCTGCCAAATTTTTGATTTAGCATTTTTTCAGTTTCACTGGTGTTTTTTCCCCATATATTGTCGGCATCTATAAATTCTATAGACGAATTTTGAATTTTTATTATTTTATTTGATTTACTTTTTCCAATAATCACAAGTGCGTCAAACCCTGTTTTTTTTAATTTGTCTGCAAAGTGACTTGATGACATGGAATCTCCAATAAAGTTTGTTAAAGGTGATTTTGTAGATATTGCAAATTTGCTTGTTGTAGTTAGTTTAGTTCCTGTTAATAGACTTGAAGCAAATACCAAAGGGTTGTCTGGGCTTAATGAGTCTGAGTTGGGAGAAGAATATTTGTACAATAAATATGAACTTAAGCCAGTTCCTCCTATATAATCAGCCAATATGTTTTCAGATAAAGGATGTATTTCATATGAATAATTATTTAAATTAATTAGTAGATATTTGTTGTTATATCCATTCATGTTTAGCCACCAGCCTGACTACTGAAAATTAAAATAGAATCATTATTGTTAAGGTTTAATTCATTTTCTGAAGGATTTTTAATTCCGTTAATTCCTATATTATAACTTTTCTTTAGTTCACATTTATTTTCTTGTATTATTTCTCCAATTAATTTTGGATATTTTTTGGCTATTAGGGGAATAAGTTCTTTTTTTGTAATTTCTTTATTAACAGTTGTTTCAAATGAATTTAACCCTGAGAGCATTCTTGCCCTTCCAAAAAATTCTATTTTAATATTTATTTGATTCATATTTATTTAATTAAGCTTTTTGCTGTAGTTAAATCTACCTCAGTATTAATATTAAAGAAACTTGCGGTGTTTGGTTCTGTATCGTAAATTTCCTTTTCGGAAATAATTTTGGTTTTACACATATTAAATATATTAGAAATTTTCAGATTGTTATCATCTAAATTTTTCTTGATGATTTTAATGCAGGATTTACTGTATATGGCATGAGTAGAATGTTTAAAACCTTCAGTTTCAGGGATAATAATATCAATTGAAGATTTGATTTTACTGATCATCAAAGAAATTATAGATGGAGAAATAAATGGCATATCACAAGCTACTATAATCGCTTTTTCGTTATTAGCTTTCAGTAATCCGGTATAAATACCTCCTAGTGACCCTGAATTATTATATTTATCAATAGTAAATTTTGTATTTTTTAAAAATGATAATTCCTTTTGTCTTTGTTTATTATTTACAACTATTATTAATTCATTTACAAAAGGTTTTATTGCATCACATACTATAGATAAAAGAGGTTTGTTGGCAATGTTTTCAATAGCTTTGTTTCTACCTAATCTTCTACTCATCCCTCCTGCTAGAATTATCCCTGATAAATGTTCATTACTCATAATTTTATTTGTTTACCTGTATTTTTTGTAATATATCCCCCAATATTATTTACTGTTTTTTTAAATTCTGATGAATTTATTATATCTAAAATTATCTGCACATATTTTTCATCTAAAATACTTTTTGGGATTACAATATCAAAGTTTTCTTCTTTTAAAGGTATAAAATCTAAGTCATATGATTTTGCTGCTGACATTATTCCTAGTCCAACATTTGCATTTCCTGAATATATAGCATATGAAACTCCTAAATGAGAATTTTTTTCATTTTCAAATCCTGTAATATTTGCTGAGTTTATTTTTTCTTTCTGAAGCATATAATCCAACAATATTCTTGTTCCTGAGCCCTTTTGCCGATTTACAAAATTTAACTCTTTATTGTTTAAATCTTGCAAATTTTTTATCTTGTAAGGATTCCCTTTTGCTACCATGATCCCTTGTATTCGATTTACTAAATTTATTACTTTGACTTCTTGGTGAGTGATAAATTTGTTTATATAGGATGTGTTATATGTATTTGTCTCTGGATCAAAAATATGTGTCCCAGAAATATGGCATAAGTTTTGATCTATAGATAATAAACCACCCAAACTACCTATCGGATTAATAGACATATCATATTCGTTACCTTTTTGAAGTAGAAATGATTTTAATAAATCTAAAACGATGTCATGGCTTCCACTGCAAATAATTGTGTTATTAATTTTATTGATATCAGATAACAGATTAATATTTATATTTTGATTTTTTTCAAAACCTTCTTTATTTCGAGGTATTTTAATTAAACAATTAGCTTTTTGTATAGAACTTATGACACCTGCGCCACCAGGTAGCGGGACTGCTACATACTGATTATTGATTTTTCCCACAGTAGCTCTAATATATTCATCTTCACCCATTATAGAGTTTATTTTTTTTGCCAGTTTTGCTTTTATTTGGTTATTAAAAACTAATTTGTGATTAAGTTTTTTTTCTATTATTGGCTTAATTATAAGTTCAGTTATTAAAATTGCTGATATTGGGTATCCTGGTAATCCAATTACAGGTTTGTTTTGAATTTCGCCTAAAATCACAGGGTGACCAGGCTTTATAGAAACACCGTGAATAATAACGTTTCCTAATTTGGAAATTATTTCCTTTGTATAATCCTCTGACCCCGCAGATGAGCCCGCGCTTACAAGAATAATATCATTGCTCTTAACAGATTTTAAAATTTCATTTTCAATTTTTGATTTATTGTCTTTAATAATTTTAGAAGTACTAGAGATTGCACCAAAATCGTTTAATATTCCTGTTATGATATAGCTGTTAAATTCAATTAAATTACCTTTTTTGTGAATGTCACCTAAATTTATTAGCTCGCTACCTGTAGGGATAAATCTTACTTTTGGGACTTTTTTAACTTTTATTTTGTTTACTCCGCCTGCAAGACATACCCCAATATCATAATGATTAATTTTTTTATTTTCAGGGATTATCATTTCATATTGTATTAAATCTTCTCCAATTTCTCTTACATGATTCATAGGAGGAACTGAGTTATAGATTTTTATTTTATTAGTATTAATCTTTGAAATATCTTCTATCATAATTACTGCATTAAATTTATCATCGATAGGATCTCCGGTATCTATCCATTCAAACTCAGATTTTGTTAATGTTAAAGGAGAAGTTTCTGTTGCTCCGATAGTTGATAAATAATGACAAGCAATCCCATCCATTGCAGCCAAATTGAGATTGGGTGAAGATATATTAGCAAATATTGGTTCAGCTGCGATCCTGTTATGAGAATTTGTAACTAAAATTTCTTCAGTTTCATTGTTATTAAAATAATGCTCCAAGTGCTCGAAGTAAGTTTCTAAAGCTTCTTCTATAGGGATATTATTAAGATAATAGTTTCTTTTATTTAAATTATATTTTTCGTTATTCATAGGTTTTCACTTTAACTAGACTATTTTTATATAATCCTCCTGTTTCAGGTGGGATAGTTATAAATCCATCTGAATTTACCAAAGTGTTAATAAGATTAGATTTTCCAAAAACAGGTGTTGCAAGTATTTTTTGATCATTAATTTTTAAACTAACTTGTACATAATCTTCTCTTCCGGTTTGAGAGCTTATATCTTGAGTTAAAGTGCAATCTATTTGATTTCCTATATTACTAACATGATTATTAAGCTTATCTAATATTGGTTTTACTATATTGATGAAAATCATTATTGATGAAACAGGGTTTCCTGGTAATCCAATAATAGGTTTTGTACCTGAAAGACCTAAAATTGTTGGTTTGCCAGGTTTCACAGAAATTCCATGGACTATTACTCCTGGCTTTTCCAATGAATTTATGACTTCAGCCGTAGTATCTCTGTAACTAATTGAACTACCCGCAGAAAAAATTAACATGTCACAAAATTGTAATGCATTTTTAGCTTGATTTAATTGAGAATTCAAATCATCTGGCAGTATAGGGAAAATTTTAGCTATACATCCTGAATTTTTAATTAAATTTGAAATGGTATATGTATTTATGTCTCGAATTTTACCTAATTCAAGTTTATTTCCTGGTGGTATAAGTTCGTCTCCAGATGATAAAACTCCAATTATAGGTCTTTTTGATACATATATTTTTGTTAATCCGGATTCTAATAAGCTTCCAATTTCTTGTGATCTGATTTTTATACCTTTTTTAATAATTATATTTCCTTTTTTAGTTTCTTCTCCTATGAATATGATATTTTCTCCTGTAGAAACTGGTTTTTTGATTTCTATCATATTGTTTCCTAATTCTTCTGTATCTTCTTCCATAATTACAGCAGTAGAGCCTTCGGGCATCATTCCTCCAGTAAATATTCGTGAAGTCTTTCCGGGTATTATTTTTTGTTTTGGGACATCTCCCATTTTTATTTCTTCAATAATTTCAAGATAATTTGGATTTGATAAAGAGACTCCATTTGAATCATTTGCATCAATTGCATATCCATCCATTGAAGATCTGTTGAAATGAGGAAGATTTATTTCAGATTTTATATCCTGGGTTAATATTCGCCCGTTTGAATCAATAGTATTTATTTTTTCTGAAATCATTTTAGGAAAATTGTTTTCAGATAAAAGCATATTTATAGCTTCTTCAGGTGTAACTACATCAAAAAATTCTGACAAAATTTATACCATGTTTATTAATTCATTAAGTTTAATTATTAAGTTTTTTTGATTTAATCCTGATATTACTGCTTTAACTGAATTTGTTAGCGGACTCTTTTCTATTAAGTTTGGTTCCATATTAATAGTGATTAGATAAAAAGGAATATTACATTGATCGATTATCTTAGTTGCATATCCTGGATCAGGGATATCTGATAATGATTTGGTAATTACATAACAAGATTGTTGGTTTGTAATTTTTAAATTTTCAAAGTTTGGATATTGTTCAATATTACTTTGATTGTTAAAAGAAAGTATCTGATTTGTAAAATTAATAATTATAATATTTTTCATTTTATTTATTTAACCATTTTAATCCATTTTCGGTTCCGTTATGAGGATTATATTCACATCCAATATATCCTTCATATCCTATAGACTTAATATATTTAAATAAAAAATCATAGTTTATTTCACCTGTTCCCGGTTCATTTCGACCAGGGTGATCAGCTATTTGTATGTGTTTTATCATTTCAATATTGTCACGTAATGTGAATGAAAGATTCCCTTCCATTATTTGCATGTGGTATATGTCATATTGAATAAATAAATTACCTGTATTAACTGCGTTAATTATTTTTTTAGCTTGCGTTGTAGTATTTAAATAAAAACCAGGTATATCTATAGTATTTATTGCTTCTATTAGTAGCATAATTCCTTCATTTTTTAATTTATTTGAAGCGTATTTCAAGTTGCTGATTATCGTATTGTCTAGCTCTTTTTGGCTAATATCAGCATCAGGTATTCCAATCAGGCAATTAAGTTGATTGCAATTTAGTGTTTTGGCATATTCAATTGCAATATCAACACCTTTTTTAAATTCATCGGTTTTATCTGGATGGCATGCAATTCCTCTTTCGCCATTATTCCAATCACCTGCTGGTAGATTATGCAAAACTTGTTTCAGATTGTATTCATTTAATAAGTTTTTTAATTCTTGTGGTTTGTAGTCATATGGGAATAAATATTCTACTGCTTTGAAGTTATTTTTATATGCTTTTTCAAATCTGTCTAAAAAATCATGTTCTGTAAAAAGCATTGTAAGATTAGCTGCAAAATTCATTTATTTCTCCTTTTATAGGAATTGATAATAGCATATTTAGATTATTAATTACTTTTTTTCCTTTTGAATATTTATTAATATTTTAATATAAAATAGATATTCATAAATTATAAACATAACTAGAGAGTATATAAATGAGTGATAATCATAAAATCAAAATAGGTGTTATAGGCGCAGGTGAAAATACCAGAAAATTTCATATTCCTAATTTTCAAAAAATTGATGGAGTTGAAGTTATTTCTGTTTGTAACAGATCAAAAGAATCAGGGCAGAAAGTTGCTGATGAATTCTCTATAAAAAAAGTTTTTAATAATTGGAAGGATTTGGTGAAAGATCCGGATATAAATGCAGTTTGTATTGGAACATGGCCATACATGCATAAAACTCTTGTTGAAGCTGCTTTAAATAATGGCAAACATGTTATGACCGAGGCGAGAATGACAGATAGTTATGAAAATGCAAAAGATATGCTAAGTTTATCTAAAGAATCTCCTGGACTTATTTCACAAATTGTTCCAGCTCCCATGACTTTGAAATTTGACAAATATATAAGGAAAATTATAGCTGAAAAAGAAATAGGAGAAATCATACAAATTGATATCTCTATCAGTCATCAAACTCCTTTGACTGTAAATGCTGGATATCCTGATTATGGCTCAGAATATCATTGGAGAAACAATATAAATTTGAGTGGGATGAATATTATGCAATTAGGTATTTGGTATGAAGCATTGATGAGATGGGTAGGTCCAGCAAAAAATGTTTACGCAAGAGCTAAAACAGTTGTAAATGCAAAAAAAGATTATGAAGATTATTCATTTGTTGAAATCCCTGACCACATCAATATTATTGGTGATTTGCAAATAGGAGCTACATACAATATAAAAATGAGTACAGTACAAGGTAATGCTCAAAAAGATAGTGTATGGATATTTGGAACTGAAGGAACTTTGATGTTGGATTGCATTGATTATGTTTTGTATAAAGGCGATCGTGAAACAGAGTTAAAAGAAATAAAAGTACCTGATAATTATCAATCATATTGGAGAGTGGAGGAAGAATTTATTTCAGCAATCAGAGGGAAAGAACTGATAACTCATACTCCATTCGAGACAGGTGTTAAGTATATGGAATTTACTGAAGCAGCACGTAAGAGTGCAAACAGCGGTCAAAGAATAGATCTTTCAATTTAATTAATTAATGTTTTCGATTAATGTATTTATCTTTTCAGCAGTCAATTTACCTGAGACTCTATTTTTTATATTGCCATTTTTATCAATAAAAAAAGTTTCAGGGATTTTTGACACCCCGTAAGATATAGTTATAAATTCTTTATCGATAACTGATTTGAAAGAAATATTAAATTGATTAACAAATTCTTTAGCATCTTCAATATTGGTATCCATATTTATCCCTAAAATTCTTATGTTTTTATTTTCATTATGAATTTTCTCTAATATGGGTAGCTCTTCTCTGCATGGAGGACACCAAGATGCCCAAAAGGTGATTATTGTTGGATTTTGATTATTAAAGTTAAATATATACTCATCTCCGGTTAAAGTGGTTGATATAAACTCAGATGCAATAGAATTTTTTGCGTCAATAATATTTAATTCAATATTATTATTTTTTGTATTTTGGTATATAAATAAAAAACTAAATAGAGTAATACAGAGAAGAAAAATCAATAAGTATATATATAATAATTTATTTTCGATTTTATTTATTTGTTTAATTAAATTTAACATTTGAAAGTTGTAAAATTTAATTATTATTATAATTGACTTGTGGTGACATTTGTATTTATAATCTTACTTCCTGGTGATTTTAGCGAAGTTGACCCACCCGTTCCCATCCCGAACACGGAAGTGAAACACTTTTGCGCTGACGATACTGTATTGGCAACGATATGGGACAATAGGTAATTGCCAGGATTAAACTCTCAAAGGTATTTACACCAACAGTTTCGAACAATATAATTAAGTTCGCAATTTTATAATAAAATTATTATCAAGGAAAATAAAATAAATAATCAAGATGAATTATCCAAGCTTTTGGATGAAC
>MDTE01033607.1_pt1 | contig 29001 bp, 41 predicted proteins | sample 811231 | NCBI WGS metagenome assembly MDTE01 (sample SAMN05326651, study PRJNA326480) | marine metagenome | isolation source: seawater | place: Indian Ocean: Red Sea | collected 2010 | reverse complement strand
TTAACGAATGGTAAATACAAATCTTAGGGGGTAAATATGGCAGGCGAAACCACAGCGGAAGACCAAAGTGAAATTATAGCTGAAAATCAAGCTAAAGGTCTAAAGACTAATCAAGCTGGCGATAAAACAAAAAATATGACCAATGAAGAAATGGATACAGTAGGTTCAAGTGTTCCAAATGTTTCTATGACATCTAAACAAGTCGCTGATGCTTATAGGGAAAGTAGAAGGGGCGATATAGTTGGTTTAAATCCTGGTTATGGTATGTTGCCTGGAATTAGCCCTATGACTGTTGGTATGAACGCAATGGGTAAATTAAGCCAAGAAAATATTGCAAAAGCAATAGAAGGTGGTGGTTTGCCAGTTTATGACATTGGTAATGGTAAAATAAGTGTGGGATATAGTGATAAATACGGTCCCAGTCAAATTGTAGGTGTTCAGCACACAGGAATTTTTGGTGGAACTGTTTACAGTGGTCAAAGTCAATTCAATCCAGCAAATTGGGATAAGGATGGCAAATACACTGACCCATTTGACAACGATAGGTTTGGTGGTGGAGATAATGAAGTTTCGACTTTAGGTAGTGCGGTTCAAGCGACAAAGCCAATGGCAACAAAAAAAGTTCAAGAATTTGCAATGGCAGTAAACAAAAATCCACAAGAGCAGTTAACAAAAGTTAAAAAACCCAAAGCCGCTGGTGGAGAGTTTGAACAAGGTGGGGCATTGGTTAGAAGAACAAAAACCCTACAAAGTGACAGACGAGGGATTTTAGGAAAGCCAGATACGGGTAAGAAAACATTATTAGGGGCATAGTTCGTGGCAACTGGTAAAGATGAAAAAGCTATAACTTTAACACAAAGGTTAGGGCATTTAAAAAATCAAAGGTCTACTTGGGAAAAACATTGGCAAGATTTAGCTGATTTTGTTGTTCCTAGAAAAGCTGACATTACTAAAAAAAGGTCGCAAGGCGAAAAAAGAGTAGAAAGAAGTTTTGACAGCACCGCAATGCACAGTGCTGAACTTTTAAGTGCGTCTTTACATGGAATGTTAACAAATCCTTCTACTCCCTGGTTTTCTTTACGATATGTAAACGAAGAACTTGATGGAAACGATGAAGCTAACGAATGGCTACAAAAAGCAGAAAAAGTCCTATATAGGGCTTTTGCAAGGTCAAATTTTCAAGAACAAATACACGAATTATACCATGATTTAGTGGTTTTTGGCACCGGTGTCATGTTTGTGGAAGAAGATGACGAATTTATGCTTAGATTTAGCACAAGACACATTAGCGAGTGCTATTTAAGTGAAAATGAGCATGGAAGGGTTGATACTGTATATCGTGAGTTCCAAATGCCGGCTAGGTCGTGTATTAATAGGTTTGGCAAGGACAAAGTAAGCCAAAAAATGCTTAAAAAGGCACAAGAAAGCCCATTTGAGTTCGTTACTATTCATCATGCAGTCTTTTTTCGTGATGATTACGACAAAACCAAGTTTAATGCAGAAAACAAGCCCATAGCATCTATTTATTTTGATGCAGACGAGCAAATTATACTTTCAGAAAGTGGTTTTGACGATTTTCCTTATATGTGTCCAAGATTTCTTAAAAGTTCGTTTGAAATAGGTTATGGAAGAAGTGTAGCAATGGTTTCATTGCCCGATATACAAATGTTAAGTGCAATGAGCCAAACCACAATAAAAGCGGCACAAAAACAAGTTGACCCACCCCTATTAGTTCCCGATGATGGCTTTATGTTGCCTATAAGAACAGTTCCAGGGGGTTTAAATTTTTATAGAAGTGGCACAAGAGATAGATTAGAGCCATTAAATATTGGGGCAAACAATCCTTTGGGCTTAAATATGGAAGAACAGAGAAGAAAAGCTATACAAAGTGCTTTTTATGTAGACCAATTAATACTTTCACAAAGTCCAGCCATGACTGCAACAGAAGTTTTACAAAGAACAGAAGAAAAAATGAGGATACTCGGTCCCGTGCTAGGAAGGTTACAAGCGGAACTATTGCAACCATTAATAACAAGATGTTTTAATATTTTATCGAAAAATAGACTATTTGAAGAAGCACCAGAGTTTTTAGCACAAAATGACATAGATATTGAGTATGTAAGCCCATTAGCAAAGGCACAAAGGTCAACTGACGTTCAAAGTTTACTGAGAATGGTAGAATTAACACAACCATTAGCCCAAATTGACCCTAGTGTAATGGATTACATTGACATGGATGGTATGGCAAAGCATTTAATTAAGGTTTTGGCAATTCCAGCAGTAGCAATAAAAAGTGATGAACAAGTTGCACAATTAAGGATGGAAAGAGAAGAACAGCAACAAGCGATGGCAGAACAGCAACAACAGCAACAAGTAATGGAAACTGCGAGTAAAGCGGCTCCAATGATGAAGGCAATGCAACCACAATGATTTCGTTAAAAGATGTAGAAGAATTAAAAGCTAAGTATAAAAGAGTTTTTGGAACTGATGATGGCAAAGCCATTATAAAAGATTTAGAAAGAAGGTTTTTTTGTGAAGTTACAACATTTTCTAGCGACCCACACGAAATAGCATACAATGAGGGTCAAAGGACAGTTGTATTATTTTTTCAACATATGTTAAGCGACATTAGTGAAAAAGAAAAATTAATTAATCAACAAACGGAGAAACAAGAATGAATGAAGTTGCTGAAGCTGTAAGCCCCCAAGAAGGTGGACAAGCTACTGAAGAAGCGAAAGTAGAGACTGCACCACAACAAGAACAACAAACCAACGTAGTCGATTGGAAAGAGGGGTTACCTGATGAAATTAAAAATGCACCATCGTTACAATCAATTAAAGACATACCGAGTCTTGCGAAGGGGTTTGTTCATTCCCAAAGAATGGTCGGAGCGGATAAGGTTGCGTTGTTGGGAAAATACGCAACGGATGATGAATACAACGAGTTCTACAAAAAAATAGGTAGACCAGACGAACCTAACCAATATCAATACGAAATTGATGAAAATACGCAAGTTCCTGACGAAACAGTTACAGGAATGTCACAAGTTTTCCATGATGCTGGTTTAACAAATAGACAAGCCAATATATTGATGAACAAGTGGGTAGAAAGTGGAATGGGTGGAAACCCAGCTTTGCAAAGTGTAGACGAAAAACAAATTCAACAACATCGTCAAGAAACAATAGATACTTTACAAAAAGAATGGGGAAATGGTTACGATGACAACCTTGCAATAGCTAATTCAGTTATGGTTGAATTTGGTAACATTGATTTAAGGGAAAGTAAGTTAGCTAATGGAACAAGTGTTGGCGACCACCCCGAAATAATAAAAATGTTGGCAAATGTTGGGGCTTTTATAAGAGATAAGGTTAGCGAGGACAAATTAGAAGGAACTAAGATGGCTGGTGGCATGAGTGTTGACCAAGCAAAGGCAAAATTGTCAGAATTAAAGCGACCAGATAGCCCAATTTGGGATGCAAAACATCCTGAACATGATTGGTATGTAAAAGAAAGTTATAAATATCAACAAATTGTGGATGGAATTTAGTGGACAAACAACATATAGTTGATATAAGATTAGAAGTATTGAAGCTTTGTATGGAAAGTTCTAGCTTAAAGGTGCAAGAAAATCCCATAGAAAAAGCTGAAATGTTAGTTAAGTGGGTATTAAATGAAGGTCAACACAAACCTAAGAAAAAGGTCGTTGATACTGAAGTAATAGAAACTTAACAAAAGGATAAGCATACGTTTTGCCCCCCTTTGACGAAGGATAAAGTCGTAAAGGGTTCTATACGAAAGTATAGGTAAGCCATAAAAAAATGTAATTTTAATTTTTTAATGGAGAAGGCAAAATGTCTGTTCAGATTACCACAAGCTTTGTTAATCAGTTCTCTAGTAATGTCGCCTTGTTGTCACAACAACGCGGTAGTATATTACGTTCGGCTGTGTCCGAAGAAAGTGTAACTGGTGAAAAAGCATTTTTCGACCAAGTAGGTGCGTCAGCGGCAGTGAAACGCACCAGTCGGCATGGGGATACACCCCTAGTCGAAACCCCTCACTCAAGAAGGCAAGTAACCCTTGATACCTACGAGTGGGGCGACCTCATTGATGATTCGGATAAAGTTCGTATGCTCATCGACCCTACAAGCACATATGCTCAAGCGGCGGCTTCCGCTATTGGAAGGGCGATGGATGATGCGATTATATCTGCGGCTACTGGAACTGCATATACTGGTTCAAGTGGTGCAACATCAACTGCATTACCTGCGGGTCAACAAATCGCCGCTGGGTCAGCAAATTTAACGATAGCGAAACTGATTGAAGCTAAAAAGATTTTAGACTTGAACTCGGTTGACCCATCAATACCACGACATATTGTTGTAAGTCCAGACCAAATTGAAAGCTTATTGGGAACAACACAAGTGACCAGTTCAGATTTCAACACCGTCCGGGCATTAACAACTGGGGAAGTTGACACTTTCATGGGCTTTAAGTTTCATGTTTCAAATCGTCTTGCTAAGTCAAGTAACGATAGAACTTGTTTTGCTTGGGCTGAAAGTGGCATTAAGCTTGGTGTTGGTAAAGACACTATGGCAAGAATTGACGAAAGAGCAGACAAATCTTATTCCACACAAGTTTTCTATTGTGCCACATTTGGGGCAACTAGAATGGAAGAAGAAATGGTTGTTTCAATCGTTTGTGATGAATCGGCTTAATAGGGAGATATGAAAAATGGCAACAGTTTATTCAACAGCTTATAATAGCATTTACCAAGCAGTTCCATCCTCTCTAGTTAGGGCGAATGAAATTGGTGGTAGGTTAAGAGTAGCTTATGGTGTTTATGAAGCTTCAAGTCTAGCAAGTGGGGATGTAATCAATATGTTTAGATTGCCACAAGGTGCTAGGATTATTGAAGGTAATTTATCCCACGATGCTCTTGGTTCTTCAACAACATTATCCGTAGGTCATGCGGCTTATACAAATAGTGGTGGCACAAGTGTAAGTGCTGATGCTACTCATTTTAAAGCGGCGGCGGCTACAACGTCAGCAACAGGTCAAGTGGTTTGTGCAAACACACTTGCTCTTGGAAAATTCGACTTGGTTGATATTGACCAAGCTGAAAAAGACAATGCTTACGATGTTACTGTGACAATGGGTGGTGCGGCTGGAACCGGAACCATAGCATTAGTCATGTATTATGTAGTTGACTAATGTTAATCAAAAGGGGGGTGTAAAAGCCCCCCTTAAATTAAAAGTGAGGTATTTATGGCGACCATAGATTTAGGCAAAATTAAATTTACATGGAAGGGGGCATTTGCCACAGGAACTACTTATGAAGCTGACGATGTTGTTTCATATGGTGGCTCAAGTTGGGTCTATGTAAATGCTACATCCAAAACAGGAACTAACGCGGGAACTCCTACAACATCAAACACCACGCATTGGAATTTAATGGCAGAAGGCACAAGTGTCTTAACAACTGCTGGGGATTTAATGACACACGATGGAACTAATCAAATTAGATTAGCTAAAGGTTCTTCTGGTCAAGTTTTAACAGCACAAGCAAGTTCATTAGCTTTTGCTAACCAAAGTGGCTACAAAGGGTGGACAGTTTTAGAAGCAAACTATGGCGACCCATTATATTGGAACGCAGACCCAACAGCAACAAACACATATGGTGCTGATGGTAAACGACCCTGGTTAGCTGATTATTCTAATAATTGGATACCACAATACCCTTACGCAAATCCAGCAATGGGTCCCGTTGCTAATGCAAAACAAGGGATGGAATATAAAATGTATAGATTGCATTACCATCTCAACAATGAGCATGAATTATGTGTGCAAGGTTCAGATGGTAATTCTTATTCAATGAATAACATTTATGGTGGTAATGGACATAGTGGCTATACCATGATGAGTATGAGTAATGACAATGGTGGCATGAGAGATGGCGACTACTTTGTTAGATTTTGGGCGGCTACACATAGTTTATATGCCTTAACCAAAGATGGCGACTTATTTTGTCGTGGTTATAATGGCTATGGTCAACTTGGTTTAGGCGATACAACAAATAGATTTTCATGGAATAAAATACCTACACTGGGTCCAGATGCAACCCATTCAGGAACATCGTGCCAAATTGCAGGTTTTCATTTAAGTAACTCAATGTGTACGGGTGGTGCATCTTACAATGCCTGTTACGCAATTGACACAAGTGGTCGATTATTCGCATGGGGTTATAATGGTTATGGTAAACTAGGTAATGGTAATACCACTAACCAAAACCTTCCAGTTCATATTTCGAGTATGAGTAATGTGGCAATGGTTGATGCGGGATACAATACTTGTTTCTTAGTGGACACAAGTGGAAACTTATTTTTCGCTGGTTACAATCAAAATGGAATTGATGGTGGTGTAGGTAGTGTTACGGCATTTACTGACACTTCACAAGATGACGTTTATCAAATCCTTAATGGCGAAGGGTATTATTATACTTCGGCATATGCACACGCACATTACATTAAAACTGATGGAACAGCTTATGGAATTGGTGGAAATGCTGTTGGAACTGTTGGCGATGGAACAACCACACAAAAGGCGGCTTGGACACAAATAGGTGGTTCAACCAAATATAGTGGAATGGTTGGAATTGGGAACGCTTATTATGGTTCAAGGGCAACATTAGGTGGAACTCCAGCAAGTCCAAATAATACTGTTTATGTTTGGGGGTATAATGCAACTGGGCAATGTGGATTAGGCAACACTACTAACCAAACATCGCCAGTAGCACCATCAACAACAACATTATACACGCATACTGTCGCTTCTACTACTTCCAATTCTGCACCAACTAAAACTGATGTGGCATTTCCTGGCACAAGTATTAGAAGAATTTGGGGGAATAGAGGGTTACAAGGGCAATCAACGGCTAACTTTTATTTTCAAGATGATAAATATAGAATTTGGAAGTCTGGTTACACAAACTCTATGGATTATTACCAAGCATCAACAGGCAATGCGAACCAAACTAATATCCAACTGGATTTAAACCCAGCTAACACACCCGCCACAGTATCGGCTAGTCATTGGGGTGCGTCAACTGAAACTAAAATTGCTCATATGAATAGTGGTGGCAATGCCTATAGTAGTGAAGGTTTTGAAATGTTTTACACGGAAGATGGTAGAATATTTATAAGGGGATATAATGGACAAGGACAATTAGACCCTGCGGCTACATATGTAGGACAATGGATACAATTTAGACCTTAAAGGAGAAAGTATGGCACAAAAACTTTATAAATGGACTGGGGATATTATACAGCCCACTGCTTGGGAAAGTTCTATGAAAGCCCCACAATGGTATGGAAGTGATGACGATGGGGTGTCTTATGCGTTTTTAGACGAAGATTTTGCAAAATTATGTAAAAGTTCTAAAGACGACTTGGCGGCAACAACAGCTTCAAGTGCTAAAACTTGGGTTAAAACAAAGTCACAAGAAGCCAAAATAATTAATAACCAATGTAAAGATACTATTAGGCAGACCTATACATTAGAAGATGAATTACAAGCCAATAGGACTGCATCAACCGATGAAGGGAAAGCAGTATTAGACGCAATAGCAAAAATAGTTGCTGACCACTCTAAACTAAAAGATGCGTTAGTTGGCGAATGATAGCGGATATAGAAAATTTATTAAAGGTGTTAGTATATGGCAACAAGTTCAGTAGATATTTGCAATTCAGCATTAAATATAATAGGTGCGTCAAATATAATATCGTTGGATGAAGATAGCAAAGCTGGAAGAATATGTAAGCAAAGGTATCCAAACGTAAGAGACAGTGTTTTTCGTTCACATCCCTGGAATTGTTTAGTTAACAGGGTGCAATTAACCGCAGATACTACAAACCCTACATTTGAATTTCAATATCAATACACATTACCCGCTGACCCTTTTTGTTTAAGAGTTATAAAATTAGAATTTTTAGATACTGTCTATAGAATAGAAGGAAGAAAACTACTTACAAACGAAAGTCAACTTAAATTAATTTACGTTGGAAGGAATGAAAACGTAAGTGATTACGATATGTTGTTAAGTGAAAGTATCGCCGCGGCTATGGCAAGTGACTTGGCTTATCCATTGGTAGGGTCAAATTCATTAGCCCAACAAATGTATGATATGTACCAAAGGAAATTAAGCGAAGCGAGATTTGTAGATAGCACAGAAGGAACACCTGCCCAAACAGAAAACTTATCACAAGCAGGACAAGTTCAAGCTGATTACTTTTTATTGTCAAGGTATTAATTATGGCTAAAGCTAGTCCAGCATTTCACAATTTTACTGCTGGTGAGTTATCGCCACGATTAGAAGGTAGAACTGATGTTAGTAAATATTTTAATGGATGTTCAACATTAAATAATTTTATTGTTCATCCTCATGGGGGTGCTTCAAGACGAAGTGGAACAATATATGTAGCAGAAGTTAAGGACAGTTCCAAAGAAACACGATTAATTCCATTTGAATTTAGTGTTACCCAAAACTACATTTTAGAATTTGGCAATCTTTATTTTAGAATAATTAAAGATGGTGGGGTTGTTATAGCATCCACCAAGACTGCGACAGCAATGACCAAAGCCAACCCAGTCGTTGTTACTTCAAATGCTCATGGTTTTAGTGATGGCGATAGTGTTAAAATTACTAATGTTGTTGGCATGACTGAAGTAAACAACAAAGAATATGTAGTGGCTAATAAAACAACTAATACCTTTGAATTAAGTGGGGTAGATGGCACAAGTTACACAACTTACGCAAGTGGTGGAACATTAGAAAAAATAGCAGAAGTTACCACACCTTATTTAACTGCTGAATTAGACCAAATTAAATTTACCCAAAGTGCTGACATAATGTATTTAGCACACCCATTACACGCAGTTCAGAAAATTACAAGAACATCCCACACAGACTGGACTTGTTCACAAGTAGAATTTAGACGCGGTCCCGTGATGGATGACAACGACACAGACGACACCCTAACGGCAAACGCAAGAACTGGAACTGTAACAATTACAGCTTCCACAGATACCTTTGTTTCTACTGATGTAGGAAGATTAATTAAAATACATGATGGATTTGCAGAAATATCAGTGTTTGGCAGTGCGACAAGTGTAACAGCAGTAGTTAAGGACAACGAAGATAGAAGGGCTGAATTAATGCCATCGTATTCAGCTAATACTATTGCTTTTTATGAAGGCGACCCAAGTGGTAGTGGACTTGAACACAATGACAGAATTGTAGATACAGCCGCACAATTTGTAGACGAGGGGTTTGCTGTTGGCATGAAAGTTACTATAAGTGGTGCGTCTACATCATCTAACAATAAAACTGATGCTCTTATAGTAAGTGTAACACAAGACACAATACTATTTGCCCCAAGTGTAGATTTAGTAGCTGGTGCAGTCGGTCCCGCTATAACAATTACAGGAAACCTTGAACCAGACGATAAATTTGCTTTAGGGTCTTTTAGTGCAACAACTGGATACCCTTCTGCCATTAGTTTTTTTGAAGAAAGATTGGTATTTGCAGGAACAACTACACAGCCACAAACTTTGTTTTTTAGTGTAAGTGGCGATTTTGAAGATTTTAAGGATGGTGTTTTGCCATCAAGTGCGTTAAAATATACCATTGGTAGCAATCAAGTTAACGTAATACGTTACCTTAGTGCTGGTAGGGCATTATTAGTGGGAACAACAGGGGGTGAGTTCTCGGTTTCCTCTACAGATGATGCACCAATATCCCCCACCAACACAGTCATTAGACGACAATCAAATTATGGAAGTGCTGATATTCAACCCGTAAGTGTTGGTAACGTAACTTTATTTGTGCAAAGAGCCAAAAGAAAGTTGCGTGAGTTAGTGTTTGATTTTAACACAGACAGTTATTCTGCACCAGACATGACGATACTTGCTGAACATATTACTGAAAGTGGTATTAGGACAATTACATATCAGCAAGAGCCAGACAATGTAGTATGGTGCGTTCTTAATAATGGTAAATTGTGTGGAATGACTTATAGACGAGAAGAAGAAGTAGTTGCATGGCATAATCACGATATAGCGGGTTCATTCACAGGAGTTCACGCATTAAATAGCCCTACTTCACAAACATATGATTATGGCATTGTCGAAAGTGTAGCAGTCTTGCCAAGTGAATTAGACGAAGATGATTTATACGTTATTGTCAAAAGAACTATAGGTGGGGAAACAAAACGATTTATTGAAAGATTTAATTTTTTTGATTTTGGGTCTAATATTTTAGATGCGTATTTTGTCGATAGTGGTCTTACTTATTTTGGGTCATCCACAACATCATTAAGTGGTTTATTGCATTTAGAGGGGCAAGTAGTGGACATTGTGGCAGATGGGTCAGCCCACCCCCAAAAAACTGTTTCTAATGGCTCTGTGACCTTAGATAGAGCATCAACTAATGTTCATATTGGCTTAAAATACGACAGTGTTTTAAAAACGATGAGGGTTGATGCTGGTGGAACAGAAGGAACAAGCCAAGCAAAAAACAAAAGAATACATGATGTAACAGTTCGTTTTTTTAGAAGTGTTGGTGCGTTAGTTGGTAGTGAAACAACGAACCTAGACAGAATACCATTTAGGTCAAGTGCTGACCTAATGGACAAAGCAGTTGCATTATTTACAGGAGATAAAGATATAGAATTTAGGGGTGGGTATGACAGCGATGGTTTTATTACAATAAAACAAGACCAAGCATTACCATTAACAGTTTTGGCTCTTTATCCAAGATTACAAACATTTGACAGGTAGTTATGAGATATATTGATTATGTAAAAGAACACGCAATAGAAGTTGCAAATTTAGGAATGAATAAAAATTATCCAAAGTCGTTAGTTGGAAAATTATATAATCCTAAAAAATTTGAACGACAAGGGTGGAGTTTTACTCTTATTGATGAAGGTTATCCAGTGTTTTGTGGTGGTATTCATCCATTATGGGAAGGGGTTGGGGAAGTGTGGTTTTTTGCAAGTCATAAATTAAACAAGCACCCAATTAAATATATTAGAAGTTTTAAAAAGAAAGCCCAAGAATTAGTAAAAGAAAAGGAAATTATTAGATTACAAGCCCCAATAAGAAAAGAATTTAAAGAAGCAAAAAGATTTACTGAATGGTGGGGAATGAAAGAAGAAGGAATTATGAAAAAATATTACGATGGACACGATTATTATATGATGGGATGGGTTAAATAATGTCAGCAACAATGGCTTATATGGGGCTAACTGCCCTTAGTGGTTTAGCAAAAGCTAATGCTTACAATCAACAAGGAAAAGCACAAGCGGCGGCTCATCAATTTAATTCAGACATTGCTTATAGAAATTATGAATTTTCGTTAATAGAAAGTAGACAAAGAAAATTTGTAGATGATTTGCAAATTTTAGATTTTATTGAAGAACAAGAAAAGTTAATGGATGCCATTAACATGGCTAATGCGAGTAATGGTTGGGTGGCAAACAGCGACACACCATTAAAAGTAGCAATGGCAAACGCAATGGATATGGATGAAGATGTGCAAATTATGACATATAGAAGTGAAATCGCACAAAGGCAAATAGAAGAACAAGGTGTTCAAGACAAGTTACAAAGTCAGTTGTCCTCAATGTATGGACAACAAGCAAGAACTGCTGGAAGAATGAACCAAATGACAAGTTTGTTAGGAACAGCAAGTAATATAGCTATGATAAAGGCATATGGTTAATGAAAGTTCCTACTTATCAAAAACAAGCAGAAAGAACTAACCAAAGTGGTGGCATGAGGTTTACTGTTAGTGCATCGCCAGACCAGTTTTCGCAAGTAGCTTCATCCCAAATAAATTTATTTAGTCAATTAGAAAGCAGTTTTACCAAGTTATATGAAAACGAAGTAAAGGTAGAAAGAGAAGGTGCTTTAGCAAAAGCCAAAAATGACTTTACTCAATGGGCAAAAACACAAGAACTACTGATAAATAATATGCCTAAAGAAAAAATGCTTACTAATTGGAACGCAACGAGTGCAAAGCAGACAGGAAAAATTGCGAACAAAATAACAGATAAGGTAGTTCAAAAAAGATTTTTGTCTTGGGCTAGTAGCGAAAACACAACATATCTTGGCAATATTTCTAAATTGCAAAGGTCAAAAGCAGTTGATGAGCATAAAACAAATTTATTAATTGAAGGCGACAAATATGTTAACGATATGATTAATAACAAAGTTGGCTCATTAAAATATTTACAAGCAAAAGATAAACTTTTTAGCGATAAAGGTTTTACTACTGTGGTTAATGGAAAAACAGTAATAGAGCCAAGTATAAAGCAAAAAATGATTGGCTTGAATTTAATGACCGCTGAAGGATGGTATGATTATTCAAAAAAGACAAGAAGTAAAATTGGTGCAAATAAAGTTAGAAAATTATATAGCCAATATAACGAAGCAGACGACAGCAAGAGCATAAAAAAGGTGTTAACTAAATTGCAAGACCCCCTTAATGGAGACTTTAGAGACATTGATGCTGTTACAAAACAAAGTTTAATTGAAACTGGTTTACGTTTGGAAGATACAATAGACAGAAGAATAATTGCCCAAAACAATAAACAATTAAAAGACGATAAAGAAAAAAGAAAATCGAAACACGCAAAAAATGCGTCTGCGTTTTTAGTAAGAATTGAAAAATCTAAAAGAGAACCCAGTGGTAGTGATACGACAAAAACAGAACATAAAATGCCAACTGCATTAGAAATTATAACTGCATATGAAAAAGACGCAATAAGTGAAACGTCATATAAGTATATTTTAGGTCAAATAACTGGAGATGATGCAATTAATGACAATCCAGATGTTGTGGTGGCAATGACAAACGAATTGGGTGCGGCTTAAAGCCCCGCTCAAATAGATGACATTTTACAAAAATATCAGAAAAAAATAGGTAGAACTGGTGGATTAAAATTATCAACGTATAATGCCCAAGTAAATATGGCTCAACAGTATAAAGACAATACACCCTTTTCAAGAAATGTGAAAATTTATAGAGCGGCTCTTTTAAAATCAATTGGGGAAGATAAACAAACCGCCTATTTTAACAACGAAACCCAAAACCCCGATAGAGATGCACGAGCGGCTCAAGCCATCACTAATTTTACTTTAAAAATAAGCGACCCACTAAACCCAGTGTCGCCACAAGTAGCATTTTTTGAAACTTTAGAAAATTGGCGAAATGCTGTTAAAGCAGATTTGCAAACTACAATGATTAGCCCAAAAGTTTTAAAGAAAATGAATTTACAAGACAATTTTAAAATGGAAAATGTTACAAAATGGACACCACAAATGTTTTTAGAAGCAATAGATGCGGTAAAGCAAGTGCCAAATAGAGACATAAACAGCAAAAATAAGGTTGCAACTGGTGTTAATGGAATGACTGCTGTTGAAAAAGCAATGGAAATACAAAAAATTAAATTAATAATGCACGAAGTAGAAATGGAAAAAAATGCAAAATCTAATGAGAAAGACGTAAGTGTTAAAACAAACGAAAACAATGTTGGAGAGAACACTGCCAGTGATGATAAAGAAAAAGGTGGTGGTTGGATAAATAGAACATTAGATTTAAAAAGTATTTTAAGTGGTGGGGAAAACAAGGTTGAGGAATTAAAAAAGAAACAAAATCCAGCGTTTCCAAAAATTAATTTCAATTAAATGAGCAAATAAATGAATACTAATATTACATATGGTGCTGAAGAAACATGGATAGACGACCATGCTGACGAGCAAGTGAAGCAGACATTGGCTAATAGCCCAGAAATGCAAGAAATAGCTAATGATGGGGTGGTACAAGACGCAAATTATTTAGTGGAAACTAATGGTAAAGCCATAACAAGTAATAACGAACAAGACAACGATTTAAACGAATCGGGGTTAATGAATGACCAAGAATGGATTAGGGCTAGTAAAATTGCTTATAGATTTTTCATGGGGAGAGATGGAAAAAACGATATAAACAATTTGCAGTTAACCGCAGAAAGCATGAACTTTGTTAGTGGTAATGAACTATTAAATAATGTTGGTGGTTATCAAAATTATCAAGGCAATATGAACAGCCCAAATTTTAATCCAGTTAAAATCCCTTCAGAAAAAATTGTTCCTCACGAGCAAAGAGAAAACACCCCCATGTCAGATAGAGACTATGCTGAATGGGGTCTTGAATTTATGGGGCAATTTAATTGGAATTTGCCAATGATGGGTTTGCGAAGTGGGCAATTAGCTGTGGGCGACACATCGCCTAGTGCAACACCTTATGGCGACCCAAAGTTGGCAACGTATATTTTAATGGATAAATACGACAAATTGCCTAATTGGACATGGAGTGGCACAAAAAGGGCTTTCAGAGGGCTTATAAGTGACCCTACAACGTATGCGGGGCTGACAACACTTGGATTTGCCTTTGTAGGCAAAGGGGCGGCTAAAACAGCCACAAAAGGGGCTATGAAGAAGTTTTTAAAAGCAAGTATAAGCCCAACAGCATTAGTTGCTTATGAAGGTGGTGCGTATGCGGGGGCTGACAACGCATTGCGTCAAAGCATTAATATAATGTCAAATAGCCAATCTAATTTTAATTATGGCACATTGGGTCGTGATGTTGTTATTGGCATGACATTTGGTGGGGCAATAGCTGGTGGGGCTAACAATCTTTATAGGATTTTGCCAAAAGAAAGAACAATTAACAAAATATATAAAACAGCCCAAGACGCACAAGAAAATTTAGTAGATTATTTAAAGCAAACAATTGACACCAAACCAATTGTGTCAGATACGTCAAAGTTTGATGTCGCCAATCCTGGCATTAAAGAAAAAGATAGGGCAAGAGAAAAAATTGACAGAAAAGGTTATGCGACTAAAGACCTAAAACAAAAGTTAACTGATATTGTTAGAAGTGCTGTGGTGGTTGATAACCCAAAAGATGCTGACGAAATTGTAACAGAATTAGGAAAAAAATACAAAATAGTAGAAGATGGTTGGGAAGCATATCCCGGTGGATATTTCGATAGAAAATTGATTGTAGAAACTCCAGAAGGAAACTTAGCTGAAATACAATTTTGGTCAAAAGGTATAGCAAAAGTTAAAGAGGTTATGCACGAAAATTATGCGAAAGCAAGAAAGCTAGAACCTTTAGTAAAAAATGGACAAGCAAACAAACAACAAGTAGAGGAATATAATTTATTATTAGTAGAAAGTGACAAAATAGCGGCTGACGCATTAGTAGCTGATATGGGGGCATGGCAAGAAATATATACACAAATAGGGTTAGATGTAACACCTTATTTACAATTAGTGAGTGGTTAATATGAGTATTCCAAGTGACAATAAAGAACCCAATGTAAAAAACTCCAACGACCAACAAGGAGATTTTTTTACTGTCGATAGCTACACGACACATCAAGATGTACACAAACAACCATCTAATGAATTAGTAAAAGGGTTTCATAGCCAACTTAATCCTGTAACAAACCCTGATGAAGAATTTGTGCAATTAGCAAGTGCTGGAAAGTTTACTAACCATTTATCAAAATTACTAGGTTTTGACGATTGGAGTGTTTTAAGTAAATCTAAAGAAATCCAAAAAAATAGAAATACTTTAATAAACAAAGGGGTAGACCCAGACGAATTTAAAGTTAACGACATTGTTATAGACAAGTCTTGGGAAAACTATATGCAATTAGATGAAAAATCTATTTTAGTTAACCCAAACGATTTAATATTTAATTCAAAAAATCAAACAAGAATTGATAATGGCAAAATCCTTATGGAAAATGCCAAACGAGGAAAAATAGACAAAAGAGGTTCGGTTGCTGTTTTAGATTTGGGGAATGGGAAATATGAAGTATTAGATGGCAACACAACAGTAGGCATAGCACAAAAGAGTGAATGGAACGAAATACCTATAAGAGTGTTTAAAAGTAAAGAAGAACACGCACAATGGGTAAAAGACAATAAAAAAACAACCCATGACCAAGACGAATTAAACCACCCACTTGAAACAGCAAAAAAGAATGTTAATAAAAATGCTAATATTGACAGTAGTGTTTCAGGAGTAGCAAACAACAAAAATGCGACTGACGCAGTTGATGGAACAACATTAGCCCAAGATTTTGTAAATGATAAAAAAGTAGAAAGTGAGTTTTTTAGGGTTGGGGGCAAGTTAGACAGTAATGGCAAAAATATATTTGGGGAAACTGAAGCTGAAGAATTGGCAAACAAACTTGCTAACAATAAAGACAACCAACTTGACCAAGTAGATACACAAGGCAATCTTATTGATTTTAGAGCTTTTGGATTAAACAAAGGCGAAATTAATTATGATGACGCAAAAATACCAAATGAAAATACAGTTTATACAGCTATTAACGAAATTTCCAAAAATGGTAATTATAGAAATAGAATTAAAGAAGGAGACAGAGAACATATAACAAATACTGCCTTAAAAGAATTGGCTGATTTAGTTGGTTTAAATGCAGAAAAATTAGAAAGCACAATTTTAGGTCGTCATAAGGGTGGAGTATTTAACGTAGAGGGTGCTGGGTTAGCTGAAACAATGTTAGCGGCTAGACAATTGTTGGTTAATGAAGTTAACAAATTAGATGGACTAGCGGCAAAAGCAGTTGATGGAACTGACGCAGACAAATTAGCATTTCGGGCACAATTAGAATTAGTGGCACAAATACAAGCCCAAATTAAAGGGTCGCAAACAGAAATTGCAAGAGCATTACAACAATTTAGAGTTCCCCTAAGAAGTGGAGAAGGAACAAAATTAAAAGCAGAAGATGCTTCTCAATTGCTTGAAGAACATGGTGGTGGCGATAACATTAGAGATATTGCCCAAGCATATATGCAAAGTGGCGATATGGTTAATAGATTAGCTATGGCAAGGCAATCATCAAAATTTAAAAAAATGGGCGATGCTCTTTATGAAGCATGGATTAACATTTTGTTATCTTCTCCAGTTACCCATGTAAAAAACGTAACTGGTGCTTTTTTACAAACATTTGCTCATGTAGGAGAAAGTTTTGTGCAAGTGGGTGTTAATCGTGCTGGTATGATGTTGGGTGGTAAAGATAGTGGTATTCGTATGTCAGATGTTCATGCGTCTATGTATGGCATGATTATGTCTATGAGTGACGCATGGAAGATGGCTGGTAATGGCTTTAAGTATGGCGAAAAAGCTATAGCAGGTTCTAAAATACAAGGTGGTGGTGCAAAATTTAAAGAAAGAGCATGGAGTAGTGACGATACTGGAGTCTGGGGTAATTTCGTAAATGTTACTGGTCGTTTTGCTACACTAGATAGAATACCAACCAAAATGTTGGAGTTTGAAGATAACTTTTTTAAAGTCATGGCTCAAAGGCAATATATTTATGAAAATGCCATGAGAACTGGTAGGTCAAAAGGATTAAATGGAGATGCGTTAGCACACCATATCGCAGAGTTTGTAACAAATCCTCCAGCACAAATTTTAAAAGAAGCTGACAGCCATGCAAGATATATTACCTTGCAATCAAATTTAAAATGTTGGGGTAAAAATCTACAAGGGGTTAGAAACAACTCTTTTATGAGGTATTTTATTCCTTTCTTCAAAACCCCATACAATGCAACAAAATATGCTTTAGGCGAAAGAACTATTTTAGCCCAATTCACAGAAAATTATAGAAGTTTAAAAGCTAAAGCAAAACAACCAAATGCAACAATGGAAGATAAAAGGGCTTTTCAAAAAGCACAAACAAAGATGCACATGGGCAACGCAACAGCTTTGACAATAATGTATTTTGCATCTCAAGGAAACATAACTGGTTCTGGACCCAGTGACCCAGACTTACGAAAAAGATTAACTGATGTTGGGTGGAAGCCATATAGTATTAAAATTGGCGACACTTATTATAGTTATCAAGGTGCAGAGCCATTTAGTTCTATTATAGGCATAGCGGCTGATGGTGCAGAAGTTATGTTTGATGGAAAATTAAATGACGAAGAAAACGAAAACATTGCTATGGCAATAACAGTAATGTTGTCAAATCAAATAACAGACAAAACATTTATGCAAGGTTTTTCACAATTGGTTAGCACAATATCAGACCCAGAAAGATATGGTGGAAATATGGCTGAAAGCTATATTCGTTCTCTTGTTCCAAGAGCAGTAGCATTAGCACAAAAAGAACAGGATGGGTATGTAAGATATTCACGCACATACATAGATAGTCTTAAATCTCAAATCCCCTGGTTAAGTGAAAGTTTAGAGCCAAGACGAAATGTATGGGGCATGAAAATTATGGTTGGGGATACATTCGGACCCGGAGTATTAAGCCCTATTTATTCTAGCACATTAGGAGAAAATTATAGAAAAGATAAAGGAACTGTTTATATGCCAAACAGAGGAAGAAGGGCTTGGGCATTAGATAAAGAATTTATTGATAAACAAACTGGTATTCGCTGGGCACCAAGCAAACATCCCGAAGCTTTAAATATACCTAAAATTGGAGAAATAGAACTAAATGACCAAGAAATAAGCTTATACCATGAAGTATCTGGAATGTATCTTATTGAAGAATTAGAAAGAGTTATAAATAGTGAAGATTATCAAAAATTAAAAACAGCTTGGTTAAAGACTGGAAAGAAAAACGATTTAATAAAGGACAAGTTGCATTTATGGCTTAGTAAGGGTCAACTTGAAGCACGAAACAAAGCTATTAATTGGATGCTTACAAGTAACGAAAACCCTAATAAAGACTTATTAAATGCACGAATAGAAGAAATTGGCGAGTTAATGAAAAAAGAAGCAGAAGCAACAAATCAATTAGTTAATTAAGGAGATTTAATAATGACTGTATCAACCACCATAAATAAAGCCAGTGCTAATGGCGATGGCTCTACCCATATATTTAATTATAATTTTAAAATTTTTGCTGACAGCGACTTAAACGTAATAGTAAGGTCAAGTGCGGGTGTAGAAACAACTCAAATTTTAAACACAAATTATGTGGTAACTGGGGCAAATAGTGACAGTGGTGGAACAGTGCTTTTTAAATACAACACTGGAAACACAAGCGACAGTAATTATGCAACATCAGATTCCAGACCCCCTAGTGGTTCAACTGTAACAATAACAAGAATTGTGCCACTTACCCAGTCCACCGATTACGTTGCTAACGACCCGTTTCCCGCAGACGCACACGAAACTGCTTTAGATAGATTGACTTTTATTGTGCAACAAATACAAGAAGAATTAGATAGATGTTTAAAGGCATCCCCAACTAACACAATTACGTCAACAGCATTTACAACAAGTGCCACCGATAGAGCAAATAGATTATTTGGTTTTGATGGTAGTGGAGAATTAACAGTTTCGACAAGTGCAAGTGATGTTGCTAACGCACAAGATAATGCGGCGACTGCAACTGCTCAAGCAACGTCAGCGACCAACGCAAAGAACGATGCAGAAAAATTAGCTACTAATCCTGTAGATAATCAATTTACATTAAGTGATGGGTCAACAACTGGTTTTAGTGCTTTGCATTACCAAACTAAAGCCAACACAGTATTTACTAATCTTAATTTACCAACAATTGCAAGTGGCGATGCAGGAAAGTTTTTAAGAGTTAATAGTGGATTAAGTGGTTATGAGTTTATAAGCCCACCTTCAGAAAATGCTGTTTTTTATGGTCTTAAAAAAGACGAAATAGGAAGTGCTACTTATGGCACATTGCACCAAGACAATAGTGTGGTGGGGAGTAGTGGAACATATACTTTAAGTGATTATAGTAGTTACTTTTTTGCAACTGCTGGTGTGGCATTTAATGTTAATGCTAGTGGTCATCTAACAATAACAACACCATAAGGAAATGAATGGTAGTAGCAGAAACATTAGCGGGAATTGCATTAGTAAAGTCAGCAACAGAAGCAATTAAAGGTGCTATTGGAACTGCTAACGATGTGGGAACATTAGCCAAACACATTGACAATCTTTTTGAAGGCGAAAAACAAATACAAAAAGACAGGATGACCGCAAGTAGAAATCCATTAAGTCTTAAATCTGTCGCTGAAGAAACGATAAATGCTAAACTAGCACAAGAACAAATGGATGAGATGCGTCAATTAATAGATGCTAGGTTTGGCTTTGGAACTTGGCAAGGTATTGTTACGGAACGAGCAAAGCGAATAGCTGAAGTTAAAGAACAAGAAAGATTACGAAAAGCACAAAAACAAAAACAAAAAGACGAAGCGATGGAAACCTTGTTAATATTTATGGGGATTACTGTTGGTTGTTTAGTTATAGTTGGTGTCGCTGTGGCAATTATAAAAGGATTTGACTAATGGAAACCAAAGAAAAACAAAATAAAATTATTGAAAAAGTGGATAAAGTTATAGGTGTTAAAGTAGCTGAAAATTCATTTGAACTTATTTTAAGAATTTTAGGGAATGAGTTTGTTGCTATTAAAATTGGGTCAACAAACTTTAGTGGAAAATTAATAGCTGGCGGTGTGATGCTTTTATTTTTTACTTTTATGATATTAGAAGTGTTTGGTTGGCAAGAATTTCTTAAATAATGTTAGGTGTATTAATGGCAAGGGTAGAAGAAATGACACAAAAAAAATTTGAAAAAGGAAGTAAATTAGCTGAAAAACTAGATACTAACGGGGATGACGTTGTAACAGACGAAGAATTTTTATTAAAAGAACGAGCAATATTATTAGAAAACGAGGATAAAAAACAAGACCAACAACGATACTTAGTTTGGTTTAGTGCATTAAGTGTAACGGCTTTTATTATTGTATTAATGACTCCAGTTATACCTATTGAAAGAATTGACCATTTAAGTGGAATTGCTGAAATCTGGGTATTAAGTAACATGGGGGTTATTGGTTCTTTTATAGGATTTAATCAAGTATCCAAATTTAAGGGGAAAAAATGATAAATAAACAAGAGGTGTTTTATGTGGAATTTATTAATTAGTCCAATTGCTAATTTAGCTGGAACTTATTTACAAGGCAAAGTAGATGAAAAGAAAGCTAACAACGAAGTTAAAGTAGCAAGGGCAATAGCTGAAGCAAAAGTTTACGAAACAGAAGCAACGTCAGCAATGCTTAATGAGAGGTCATTAACTGACCAAATGGCTGGAAGCTGGAAAGACGAGTTTTGGGTAATTATTTTTGGGTCAATATTAGTAGCTTGTTTTTTGCCCTGGACTCAACCCCATGTTAAAGAGGGGTTTATTTTTCTAAATGAACATTGCCCTCCCTGGTTTCATAATTGTTTGTATATTTCTATTGGTGCATCATTCGGCTATAGATTTGGCAAACAAGGATTGCAACTTTTAAATAAAACAAAAGGAAAATAATTATGGCAAGAAAACCCAGAAATTATAGAAAAGAATACGACACATATCATGGAACAGCAAAACAAAAAAAGAATAGGGCAAGTAGAAATTCTGCACGAAATAAATTAAAAAAGAATGGGAGTATTTTAAGTAGTAAAGACGTTCATCACAAGGATGGCAACCCTAGAAATAACAAACGAAGTAATTTAGCTGTTGTTTCAAGAAAATATAATAGAAGTAAAAATAGCAGAAAAGGAAAATAACAATGTTTGCATTATGTTTATTATTTACTATTCCAACACTATTAAACATAGCAGATATAATGCTATATGTGGGCGACCAATGATAGGTATATATGATAGTAGCATGATAGCGGGCGGGATATGAGTAAATTTTATATGTGGTTGTATGAACAATTTAATGGAATAGCTAATTATTTTTGGAAAAAATCTTTAAATCATAATTATAAACAATATAAAAAAAGGGAAAAAGATGTTTGAATTATCAAGTAGAAGTTTAAGTAAATTAGAAGGTGTAGATGATAAGTTAGTTGCAGTTGTTACTAATGCAATCCAATTAACCAAAGTTGATTTTGGTGTTATTTGTGGAATGAGAACCCAAGAAGAACAACAAGAGTTAGTAGACAAAGGTGCGTCACAAACAATGAAGTCATTACATTTAGAAGGTAGAGCAGTTGATTTAATGGCTTACGTTGGTAGTAGAGGTAGTTGGGAATTAAATATGTATGACGACATTGCTGATGCTATAAAAGAAGCAAGTCAAAAATTAGACGTTGGTATTAGATGGGGTGGTGCATGGACAATACCAGATTTAAGAGAATGGGAAGGGTCTATGGAAGAAGCTATGAACAGTTATGTAGACCAAAGGCGAAGTGAAGGTAGACGACCTTTTATAGACGCACCACATTTTGAATTAATAAGTGAAGAATAAAAGAAGTGGAAGTGTTAGGTGTGAATGGAAATATTAACATCGTATTGGCATCAAATCGCATTTTTTGTAGGTGTCATCGTAATGGCTGTAAGATTGGAAAGTGAGGTTAGAGCATTACGAAAAGATTTAGACAACATTAAAAAAGAATTAGAAAGACGAGATACTTACGTTGAAACGGTTAAGTTAAGGGCTGAAGTAGATATGGTAAATAAAAACGTAAGTGCGTTATGGGAGTTTACAAATAAATTGAGAGACAAATTTAATGGTAAATGATATATTAAAAATAACAATTGGGGTTATGGTAATTGCCCTATTTGTTGTGTTAATTATTAATATAGATACGTTGGGGGGTTAATATGCCAAAGAAAAAAAAGGGCTTATATGACAATATAAATGCCCGTAAAAAAAAGGGAACTAGCAGAAGCAAGAAAAAATCAACAATTAGTGCTAAAGCTTATTCAAACATGAAAGCTGGATTTCCAAAAAAGAAGAAAAAATAATTTATGTTTTTTGGTAATCGCCAATGTAAACAACATTATCTAACTTCATATCCCTAACCCATTCGTTAGCACCATCCCAAAGGTTGACCTTTTCCCAAGCTTCAATACCTAATTGTATGACTGCTTCTTTTTCTTTTGGGTCGTAGGGCAAACAATACATAGCATCTACAAACGCAGTCACTTCAGTTGGGTGCGTAGCTTGTGACCCAAGTATTTCTACTATTGTAAGCATTTGTTTGAAGTTAAGTTTACTAACTTTGCCCCATTTTTTAGAACATTCTTTATAATTTAGTATTTCCATTTATTTATCTAAGTCCTCTAATGATTGTGTTAGTTGGTAATGGGTACATAAAAATGTACCCACATCTTGAAACTTCACTTTATAAAATGGAGTTCCATCTAATTTTTTGTGGACTTCTTCAACCTTGCCAAAGCAATGATGGAAAATATGTTTTTCCTTATCAAGACCCCAAACAGTTTCGCCCACATCGTAATAAGTTTTATTCGTCATTAGTTTCCTCACTTTCTTCTAATGGTTCTAATGGTTCATTGTCGTATGGAACTTGCAATTTAATATGCAGTTGTCCAGTTTGCATTGATGAGATGTGGTATTTAAAAGGACAATTGTTAAGCCAATCAAAAGCCACTTTCATGTTGTCAAAAAGTAAAGGGTAATTAACTTGATTTGATTTAGTCATGTTGCCCCCCTATACCTTGTTCATCTTTAATGCCCTAACCAATACTCTTTCTCTTTCCTTTTGGCTAAGATTAGATATTGGGCTAAGAACCTTGATGGCATTTTGTCTTTCATTTTCCACAGTAAAATTCTTAGTCCTAGTTTTTTCAATGTCAAATAATTTTGAAATTGTTTCGTTATCGAACCCTTGCTTTTTAATATCCACAAGTTCATCTTTACTAATTTTGGTTTTCATATTAACCTCTCTTTCCTTTGTTAAATTGGCATCGACAATAGGCGAAGCGATATAATAACCATAAACACATCGCTTACCTTCTCTTGAACAATCGTAAGTGTCGTTTATGCACCCATCTATTACAGCACAAAGATGTCTACTTACTCTTGCAATCAAAGTACCTTTTGGTAACTCACTATGGTGCAAGTGGGTTTTGCAACCACTTCCAATAGTCATAGTGGGTATCCATTCAAAGCCATGTTTTAAAATGTAGTCATGGTAAACTTCCTTAAATATTCCATCTCTTGGAGATTTACCCCTTCCCTTTTTAATGGCTTTGGCGACTTTGTTTCTTTTGCTATTTGCATATTCTTTATTTAATGCAAACAAGTCATCGTAAACTTTTTTATAATCAAGGTTACAAGCAATGGCGATTGCTCTTGTGACGCAATCCCCGGTTGTTCCCTTAAAATACTTGTCACGACCACCATCGTTATAATTAAAGGTCTTTACAATTTTTGGTTCGTTCATGTATTTACCTCTCTTTCATTATTAACATAGCATAGGTGTTGTCTAATGTCAAGGGGTAAAATAAAAAAGTTTTTGCAAAAGCTTCTCAAACGCAAGGTGGAAATTAAATTTAATTATTTTTACTTTAGGGGTTGACATTATAGAACAATGGTACTATATTTATAATGTAAGGAAAGAGAGGTACTATTAATGATGAAAATAAAACCAAAATGTTTTTTCGCTGTTAAGGGAAGCACCGAGTATTATTACATTCCATTAATCGAAATACTAACATTTAAGTTTTGGAAATTTATTTACATGACAAAATTTAGTTACTTTAAAGTAGCAATGGCATAGGAAAGAGAGGTAGTTATGGAAAACATTTATTTAGAAGCTGATAAGGAAGGGAAGGCAAGGGCTAGTGATTGCGTTCCAACACCAATGGTTGTTGGAAGTCCTACTACACCATTGGGAAGCGATATTGATTACGATAAAAAAACGTATTATGTCGCTGATGGAGTTTGTGGTTTTGCTTGGATTAACATTAAACCCGCTAGGGGAAAATTAGTGTCTTGGTTAAAGTCGAAGGGCATTGGCAGAACAGATAGCTATTATGGTGGTTACACTATTTGGGTCAAGGGTTATGGACAAAGTTTAGCCAAGAAGGAAGCTTACGCAAGGGGCTTTGTTAGTGTCTTGGATAAGTATGGAATTAAATCATATGCTATGAGTAGGATGGATTAATGGCAAAACTTAATAAGCATTTAAAAGAACGGGTCGTAAAATTTGAAAGTGGTTTGACCTTTATCCACCATCCATTAGTTGTTACTTTGTTTAGTGGACATGATATGGAAATAGACCATGCTAATGGAGTGTTTAAACATAAGCTTGAACGTATCGCAAAAGCTGAAAAAGAAAAGGATGCGTCAAGCTATGTATTTACTCACGAAAGAGCATATAGATTTGAAGCTTTACATGAGGTAGCAACTGATAACGACTTTTGGGAATTGTCAAAAAAAGATTATTGGAAATTGGTTGCTGATGTGTGGATAGACAGCGAAAACATTTATGAGTTTAAGGAAGAATGGAGTGATGTTTTGTTTCATCACATTTATAACGACACAAAAAATGCTACACATTTAATGATGACAAAAGAAGAAAAAGAGGAATTTGATAAGCTACCTAATGAGATAACAATTTATCGAGGTGGTGTAGACAATTATGCTTTTAGTTGGACTTTAGATAAAGAAAAAGCGAAATGGTTTGCCAAAAGATTTTCAAAAAAACATAAGGTATTTGAAAAGACTATTAACAAAAAACACGCATTAGCATTGTTTAATGGTAGAGGGGAAAAAGAAATTATTTACGACTTCCTTAGTGAGTAACTTGCCAAGTATGTCTTTTAATGTTAAGGTTTGCCTTGCTACAAATGGTTGTAGTTATGGTAAAGGTATCCCCCACACATTACTCTCTTTCCGTGTGGGGGGTATTTTTTTACATTGGGGGTTGACATTTCCCAACAATGTGTTATATATATAATATAAACAATGGAAAGAGAGGTTAAAATGACTAACAACGTAATAGACTTCCTAGAAAAAACGGGTCTTAATGTCATTGTTCTTGATGGTAAGAATGATGAAGAAGTTTTGGGTTTGAGAAAAAAAGTAGCCAAGCCCAAGCCAAAAGCCACAAAGAAAAAGCCAACTGAAATGGACAGCGATTTTAAAGTGGCTATGGATAAACTTCTTAAAGCGATATACGAGGATTATGAAGATTGGGGCGAAAGAGCCAACATAAAGTTTGGTTTGAAAAAAACCTATTCTTACGAAAAAGGTTCTAAGTATGTCAAAGTTATAATGGAAGATAAAAATAATGGATACTCCAAAAGTGTTTGGGGTTTCGTGGTCTTGTCTAAAGAAGATGCCAAATTTAAGTATGGCGACATATTATTGGCTAGTGGTTGGAAAGCCCCAGCGAGAAACAAAGCAAGAGGAAATATATTTGGCGACTATTCAGTAAAATGGACGGGTCCGAACTACCTTTAAATTTTAATAGTTCCCTTTAAAACTCAAGGGCGATAAACTAAGTTTTGTCGCCCATTTTTTTAAGAAAGAGTAGCATCAATGATAGCGCCGATTGGAAAAGACATAACAGAAGAAGCAGTTAAAACCATTAATGAAAGAGGTAAGGACTATGGCGACATTAAAACTAATCACGAATTAATCGCTGTTGGTGTTAATGCTATTACAAAATATGCTATAAAAACAAAAGGGGAAGTATGCAGTTATCATTTTGCTCTTATAATGATTTGGGTAAAAATTGTTAGACTATTAACTAGCCCAACTCATAAGGACAGTATTAAAGACATTATAGGTTATGCCATAACCTATTTAGAATGTGTCAAGGGGAGAAAAAAATAATGGAAGATTTGTATGATTTTAAAGACACTACGTTAACAAGTAAGGTTGAACTAAGTGAAATAGACAAAAACATATTTAAAAATTTTGATTTTACTTTTGATGGAAAAACAGAATTTACCATACCTCATTTTTCTAAGGTGCAAGAAGATTTTTCTATTGGGGTTATTTATGGCTCAAGTGGTAGTGGCAAATCTTCTATACTAAAAGAATATGGGGAAGAAGAAAAACTTGTTTGGGATAATAACAAAACAATAGCTTCTCATTTTAATTCTGTGGAAGATGCCATAGAAAGATTTGGTGCAGTAGGTTTAAACACTGTTCCCACTTGGGCAAAACCTAGAAAAGTTTTATCTAATGGCGAAGGGTTTAGATGTGACTTAGCAAGAAGATTAAAAAGTAATATTGTTATTGATGAGTTCACTTCTGTTGTTAATAGAGATGTTGCCAAGTCGTGTTCGTTGTCTTTGTTTAAATATGTTAAACGTAAGGGATTAAAAAATATTGTATTAGCTACTTGTCACGATGATATTTTAGAATGGTTACAACCCGATTGGGTGTTTAATACTGATGCAAAAAGGTTTGCGTCAAGGGGGTTGGTTCGGCGACCCATTGAAATTAAAATTATCAAAGGGAACAGACAGTATTGGGAATTGTTTAAGAAGCATCACTATTTAACAGAAGAATTGCCCCAATCTGCACAATGTTATTTAGCAGTGTGGAACGATAGAATTATAGGGTTTTCTTCAAGTATGTCATTACCGGGTTGGACACCACCACTTTACGAAGGGGATAAAAGATTAAAATGGAGAGAAGCCAGAACAGTCGTTCTTCCCGATTTTCAAGGTTTGGGAATTGGGGTTAGGTTATCAGATGCCATTGGCGATATAATGTTAGAACAAAATGTAAGGTATTATTCTAAAACTTCCCATATAAGAATGGGAGAGTATAGACAAAAATCCCCATTATGGAGAGCAACAGTTAGCAATCTCAAAGACAGAAGCAGTGATACGCATGACCATAAAAAACGTCTTATACCTTTAGCACGAGACAGAATATGTTATTCGCATGAATATATAGGGGAAAATAATAAATCTTATGACCCAAAATATAACAGACCCGAAGATAATCAAATAAATTTGTTTTAATACATTTTTTTTTGCATTAGGGGTTGACTTATTACGACAATACCCTTATATTAATAATGTAAGGAGAAAACATGGGAAAAAAAGTTGAGTATGGTTGACGAAGAATTAGGAACTGACCCCCACCTTTGGTCATTAGGAAGGGAAGTAAATAGGTCAAAAGTTCTAGTGTAAATGACTGCTCTTGGGGAGTGTTGCTACAATGGTCGCCACTTCCCCAAGAGACAGATTTTAAAAAACAACCATAAGGAAAGAGAGAAAATATGACAAAAGAAGTAAAGACTTTAAAAGAATTGGGAATGTCAAAAAAAGATATTCGCATAATGAAAGAAACTGCAAAAATTTACGAAAAAGATTGTGGTAAATGTGGTGGCGATGGAGTTTGGAAATGCCCACCAATTACCAATGGAGTTCCAGCCAAAGTTGGTAAATGTTATGGGTGTCAAGGTAAGGGCTACCAAACGTATAGCGACAAGAAGCGAAACGAAACATATTGGAACTATAATTGGAGTAGGTATGGAACATAAAAAAGAAACTTATTACGTTGGGTATGGCACTAAAAACAAAGGTGTCATATCCAAAGCTTCAAGTTGGAAAGCTTTAAACAAAGGTAAAAAGCCAACAAAATCTCAAATGGCATTGTTGCAAATCAAAAAATGGAAAGGAAAATAAATGACCTTAGATAGATATAATCTTAGACATATGTGTGCGTTGCAAGAAGCATCTAAAATTGCAAAAGAAGTTTTAGGCAAAAAATTCGAGGATGCAAAAATAAGAAAAGCATTTGTAGAAAAAACAGCAAAAGAAATTTTAAACAATACTGCACATTAAAAGAGAGAACAGTGAAAACAACTAAAATAAAAAAAGGTAATGTAATTTTGCATAAAGTAAAATTTAGAACCTACAAGGAATTAGAAGCTTTTTTTGAAGATAACTACGACAGCTTTGCTAATTCTAAAATGAAAACCAAAGCAATTGGAACAACCTTTTATTATTGGAAAGCGAGGTAAACATGGATTGTAACAATTTGAAACATATCGTGAGCAAAATAAAAAAGGTCAAAGATATTTATGGTTGGGTGCAATTATCAAGAGATGATGGCTATTATATAAAACTATTAAAAAAAGACGTTATGATAGCGATTAAGAAGATGGG
>MDTE01100657.1_pt1 | contig 29005 bp, 19 predicted proteins | sample 811231 | NCBI WGS metagenome assembly MDTE01 (sample SAMN05326651, study PRJNA326480) | marine metagenome | isolation source: seawater | place: Indian Ocean: Red Sea | collected 2010 | reverse complement strand
TTGTTGTTTGCCTGGTTGATAACAGCCCTTGTATAATCTAGCCGCTGAATCAACTACGTTTGTATTTCCAATATCATATGCACCGCTCCATTCTACTTGTTCGAATTGCAATTTTAAACCCAAATGTATTGCCTGCATTGCGACACTTACATATGTGTTTTTAGGCACTACTACATGCTGTATGCCCATGCGTTGCTTGTGCCAATGCAGACACATATATAGTGCATGAGTACAACAATCAGTAGCTGTGGCATAAGGAGCACCTGTATACTCTGCTATTTGTCTTTCAAATTCATGTACTGTATCAAATGGATTCATTATACTGTAATTTCTCTTATACTATCTTGTGAGATCATATCTCTTGTCATTTGTTTGGTCATAGGATATTTTAAATTACCTATGGGTATTCTTCCTATGTTTTGATTACTAGGCTCTACAGGCAACCATTCTAAAAAATCTGCGTTATTATAATAGTCTTGCCATTGGTTTAGTGGGTCAAATTCAAAAGCCAGTGGTACAGTTTTACGATTAGGACCCATCTCGGCTCTAGTAGCATCATCATTATCTCTATAACATTCTCTATAATCTTTTCCTAATATGCGTTTAGCAACATATACATCATATTTGTCTTTTGTTGTCAAATCCCACCAGTCTTGATTTATTTTTAATGAATGTTGTGATTGGTTTACAACTTGCTGATCCCAATACATATGTCTACAACTGTTGGGTATTTGTCTTGTGCCATGTGTTAGTAGTGTTTCAAGTTGATGACACAAACTGTTCATCTCCCCAAAGTCTTTGACACGTTCAGCATATCCAGGTGCTCCCCAACGTTTGTGTTCAAAATTAACTTCCTCAACACACCAATGATGTAAATCATTTAACATTTGTTGTAGATAATCATGGTCATCAAAATCTTTTATTTTGCTCCAATAGTCTGCACCAGCTTGATATCTAATCAGCTTGTTGTGTAATACATGAAACAAACTTTTAAATTTATCAAAGTTCCATTCTACTTTACGATTATCAAATCCACTTACTTCTGTTTCATCCAATGGTAACTCGCAAAGACGTTGTGCCCAATCATGTACTAGCGGACTATCAACTAAATCTATCACAAGCTCTGCACCGCTGTTAAGCAGTAATTTCATTTCCATTTTCGTCTACCTTAACTATAGGAGGCATGCTATCCCACCAACGTTTTGTAAGCATACTAACAAACTTCATATCTGTAGTTGCTTCAAAACTATGAGCAACACCAATTGGTATTTTAATACTGTCTCCTGTTTTTAATATGTGTGAAACATTGTTGCCATCACTGAATTCTGTAAAAATACATTCTCCATGTACTACCATCATGTATTCATTGAAATGTGGATGATAGTGAAAGCCTCTGCTGGATCCTTTATTGATGGTCATTAGATTGTATTCTACTACTGCTTCATCAGGATAAAAACTTTTTATAACACCTCGATGATCACTAAATTCTTCTGGCTGTAAAAATTTACACTTCATTTTCTCATACCTTCAAAAACTGTTGTTGGAAACTTTTGATTCTCACAGTCCAGCATTTTAAAAAATTCATAAGGTAATTTGTTTTGTTCACAAAATTTTTGCATTGCTTTGACATCTTTGGGTAAACATGCTCCGCCATATCCTCTGAGATCTTTGCTTACATCTAGGTACTCATCTGGCATACTATTGTTGAGTAAGAATGCTTCCTTTACTTTATCATAATCTGCATCTTTCTTTGCACATAATTCAAACATAATATTTGAAAATACAATCCTTGTAGCGTTAAATGTGTTGTGATAGTACTTCATCATTTCAGCTTCGGTTGGAGTTACACGCATTTGACTTTTTGGCATGTCACCGTGACTTCGTATAACCACGTAATAATGATTTACATTCTCAGTACCAACCAACAACAACTTGTGATCAAATACAAAATCATATTCAGCACTGCGTTCTTTCAAAAACTCCGGAACAAAAACAATCTTATCACTGTATCTTTCAATAAAATCTTGTGTAGTTCCAGGAGTTATTGTGCTTTTAATTGCTATAATACCTTCATAACCCAAACGCATTATTTCTACTATTGTTTCATGTACAATACTAGAGTCGCAAGTACCGTCTTGTTTAGCTGGAGTAGGCACACAAATGTAGACAATTTCTGAATCAATTAAATCATTGAGATTTGTAAAAAGTTTAGGGTCATGTACTTTGACTGCATAGCCACACTTTTCAAAGCCTGCTTTACAGGCTGATCCAACTACACCTAATCCTACTATACCTATCTTCAAACTTTTATTCCATGTACTACTGTAGAGTCTACTCTATCTAAATATATTTTTGAATTGTTTTGGAAAAAGTAATCATCTATTGTGTGTTTTACACTAGGAAACATTCCATAGTCATCAAAAATTACATGACCTCCCAAGCTGAGTCTTGGATAAAAATGATCCAAAACATGTCTAGTTGGGTATTCCAAATCAACATCAATTCTCAATAATGCAATAGCATCAGGCCCTTGTTGTGGTATTGTATCTTCTACCAGACCTTTTACAAAATGTACATCACCTGAATAATTTACTTTTTCTAAATTTGTTTTTACTGTAGTCAAACTTGCATTACACCATGTACTAGTTTGCCCATCTAATTGTTTTTGTTCTTCCCACCATGTTTTTAATAATTTTCCCTCAGGATCAGTTTCAATGTCATTGGGTTTTGGCACGCCTTCATAAGTATCGTACATCCAAATAGCTCTGTCATTTACTTTAAGTTTTTTTAAAACTTCTGCAATAATCATACAGCTACCACCCATAAAAACACCAGTTTCAACAAAGTCTCCAGGTATGTCATTTTTAATTACATGATGCACATTTGCAATTAATTTAAGCATAGCTTCCTGGTGTGTTGCAGTATAAGGCGCACAGGTTACTAGTATTTCTCTTTTCCAGTCTGGAATATCTCTATAGTTTTCCCATTCTTGTATTGTATGATATCTAAGACTTTCAACAAAGCCGCCATTTTTATATTTTCTATCTACGCCTTCCATTTTATACTACATCCAAAACTATCATTATATTTCCAATCAATTGTACGACCCGCAAGTGTATAGTCCATTGCTAATCTTAAACTACTACCTGTGCTTGGTAAATCGTTTGTAGTGTGTGCTGGGTCTAGTTCACCATGATAGATAATTGTACCTTTGTTTATAAGGTAAAATTCAGGTGTACAAACTGCACCGTAACTTTTAGCAATTATATGATCATTATCGTAAATATATTCACATTGTAAATCATATTTCTTTTGAAACTCTGGCATTAGGTCAGGCGAATCCTCAGGATAATCTTTCCAGTCATTGCTGTTAACAGCAACACAATTTATTCTATCTTTGTATTCTCGCACTAGTTGGCTTATTGCAGGCATTCTATATAAAACATAAGGACAATGATTACATATAATCATCAACAAATTTATACCGTCAGGTCGCATAGGACCAAAGTAATATTCAGCAGTTCTGCCAACGCTGTTTGTACTAGTTTTTAATACCATAATCTTTCTCCAAAATTTTATCTATTCCATCAGACAAGTCTACACTTGGTTTGTATCCTAATTTTTTGATTTTGCTAATATCAGGGCAACGCCTCTTCACACTACCTGGTGGATCATTATATAGTACTATATCTTCATTAATACTTAGCTTATCTAAAATTAGGTCTGCAACTTGCTTTATGGTGTATTCGTTATCACTGCCTACATGATATATTTCGTTCCAAGGAGCCTCTTTTGCTATTAATGAAGTTGCTCTGACTGCGTCTTGTACATAACAAAAACTTCTTGTGTTTTCATATCCGTACAATTCATAAACACCTTGTTGTACTCTATCAATAAACTCAGGAAGAAAATGATTCTTTTGTCCTGGGCCGTATACATTATGGTAACGTATTATTTGATAAGGAGTTTCAAATTCTTTTTGTGCGGCAACTACCATTGCTTCGCCAACAATTTTACCACTAGCATAACACCATCTGGTGTTTTGTATATCATCTACGCACAATGCAACATGTTCGTCTGTTGGTATGTCTACTATACCTTTGTCTAGTCCACCTGCATATGTTTCACTGCTACTGGTGTATACTGTGGGTATACCTTTGTAGCGTTTTAAAATATTGTGAAGTGTTTGTGTGCTATTTTCTAATATTGTATATGGAGTAGTATAAAACGCACCAGTGTTGTTTACCATTGCTAGATGATAAATCAATTCAACGTCTGGTAGCGTAGCAACATAGTTTGGGTCTTTAAGATCACCTGTTGCTAAGTCACAGCATACAAGTTCATGTCCTTGTTCATACAAATGATTAACAAGATAACTTCCAATAAAACCGTTACTACCTGTTACTAGAATCTTCATATATAATTTCCTTTAGTATTCCAGTAAACTGATCTTTTTGCCTATTTTTAAATCCATTTTGCAAATGGTCCCAGTTGTATAGATTTTGTTCATGTACACGCTGTAACATTTTTTCTTCCATGTCTAAGTGACAAATTTGTTCTAGTGCAGTTCTTGCCAATTTTAACCTATCAAACATGTACTCGTGATAGTCATAACGTTCAGTAAATAACCAATCCCAAGTTTCAAATCCCCACCATTTCAATGTATCTACTGTTCCTTTTGAACCAACCCATATAGCAGGTTGTTGATACACAAAAGGTCTAAATGCCGCTTCACTAATAAAAATTCCTCTACTTTCGATATCTGTTTCTGTAATCACACTTGCAAAACTTGTATTGTAATAAGGTAAACTACTCAGAGTCGTGTCAGCACCTGCACACCAATTTTCATTATGATCTAGTACATCTAAAACCATAGGAGCATGTAGTCCACAGTCAGCAAGTCCGTGCCATAGTTCAGTAAGTTGTTGTTCTGATAAGGTACTAACTGCCATGTATTGTTTATATTTGTGTACCTTGTGTATAAATGCCTTTGCTTTATCTAAGAAGCCATATCCATTTATTCTATCTGCATAAGATATGTATCCATGTCTTAAAAGATCGTTTTGATGCATTAGCCATGTCCAGTATAATCTTCCTGGCTTCATCCATCTTTGCAAACATATAAACTTTTTCTTAAACTGTCGTTCAGTGATAGGTTTGAGCTTCCAATCATTGGGATTAATACTTTTTGTGACTTGCCGAAGTATGTCATGTCCATAGCAAGTAAATCCTCTTGCTCTAATTTTTTTACTCTTTTGTCTTAAATGTATTGCTAAATCACCACTTAACCAAAAAACATTTTTTGTTGGAATATTATTGTCGTCACAAAATTTTTCTAAAATTAAATCTACATCATGTTGTTCGTCTATTGGGTATTCGTCAGTTGCTGTAACACTTTCTTGCCAAGTGCTTACTACTAGTCTAGCTTTGTCATTTTTTAGATCGTCAACAAGTTGTTGTGGTAGATTAGGCAAAATATTGCCTTTGTAAAAATCATGCTGTTCAGGAGCACCATTTATTTCGCACCAATGAATATAAATGTCATCTGGTTGCTGTACAACCCTATACAATTTTAACAGTTCAGGAAGTAACGGACAGTTCCATTTGTCGTTACGGACTATGGTTGGTATTATCATTCCAGTATTTTTCCCATATATAGTTTAACTCTGGAAACGTTGATCTTGTATCTTCGCCTCTTAGCTTGTCTAACTCTTTACTTTGATTGCAAAGTTTTGTTAATAATTTAGCATCCTCTTCGCCGTCTTCCATCCAAGCTATTGTTGTTTTAATTGTATCATGCACTGCTCCACCATCTGTTTGACCTAACCAATCAATATGGTCTAACCATATTTGCTTGACTTCGTCTTTCATATGCTTGGGCATGATTTGCAGATTATAAAATTGTGGCATTTGCAATATGTTCCAAAATATATTATTTTTATCTACATAGCCTTTTTCAATCCAGTCTTGCTGTAGTTCACATACTGTGTATGCATTCATAATTTGCATTGTTGGTGCAATACCTATCTTTACATGCGGTACTTCTTTGTGTAACATTGCCATATTTGCTTCGATTACACTCCACTTTGTTTCGCTTCTAATGTTTTCTGCTCTTGCTCCATAGGTGTCTATAGATCCTGCACAAAATACGTTCTCAAAGTTTTTCCAAATATCTACAACACGAGTACTTTTGTATTTCATAATGCTAAGATTTGTACTGTATCTTATGTGTGTGTCAGTTAATCCAAGTTCAATCATTCTGTTGAGCAGTGTGTAGTGTTCCTCCATAAACAATGGTTCACCGCCAGCAAAGTAAATTTCTTGCACATAAGGAAGATATTCATCAAGTCTATCTAGTAGTTTTTTACTATCTTCTACTCCATGTATAATTGCAGTATGTTTGTCAGGTCCTGCTGTATAATCATATATTTCATTTTCTTCTGCTAGTTTTTTAGCATCAGCAAACCATTTGCTACTGCTAAAGTGTCCGCACATTCTACAAGCCATGTTACAAATATTACTAAACCTAATATCCAAATATATTGGTGTGGCATACTTTGCTGTACCATCTTCTTGAGTATGTAAAACCATATCTTTGCTACCATCATGAAACTTGTTAATTGCATCATGTCTTAGACTAAAGCCACTGCTTTTTTCTTTACGATAGCAAGTACTACAATGTGGGACTTTTTTATCATTGTACATTGCTTTGCGTAGTTTTTTGTAAGTATCACCGTGCCAAATTTCGTCAAAGCTCTGACGATTAATATTGCCAATGGGTAACTTCCATTGCCCTATACAACAAGGCAGTACATCACCACTTGCACTTACATGAAGATGGCTCCACAATAAAGGACAATAGCTTTCAGTTTTTGCTATTATTTCTTTTTCACTTGCACCACTTTCAATAAGTTCTTTTACTATGCTCATTAATCGTCTCTATAAAATTCTTCTAGTTCAGGAAACACTGTACAAAAATCTGTTCCTCTTCTTTTATCGATCTCATCGACAAACATTTTAAAATTTTGCTGGTGTATGTAATTATCTTCAGTTTGTTTGTCGTAACCCATTCCACTATAAAAAGCAAAGTCTGCCACTCTACCCATTTTCTCTGCTTCAAAATCATAAAAGTTTCTATTGTCCTCCCCCAATGTAAGATTGTGCATCATAAATGAATACTGATCCCACAAGTAAGGCATGGTCAATTCTTTATGTGGAGTTGTCACTGCAAGAAATGGAGGAAAGTAAATGGGACTTATATCTAAGTGTACGACACATGCTTTTTCATTTCTAGTCCAAAAATTTGGATCACTGTTTTCATGGAACCATCTTTTGTATTGATTAAATCTACTTTCTAATAATCCATTGTAGCGATTGTATTTTTGTTTTACTTTGTGTACTTCTTCAAGCATACGTTTATAACTGGGCAAGCTCAACAAACTGTATGCTGTCATAATAGTATTATCAACACTCGGGTGTTCTTCTATCATGTATAACAGTCTTTCCCAAAGCAAATTGAAATCTAATCCACTTCTAATGTATTCAGCTTGTTCTCCCCAACCGTCTAAACTTGTATACAATGTAATTTTTTTGACTAAATTTTTATCTTCGTTCTTTTTTATAAAATCTATCAATTGTTGCCAATTTTTCTCAGGTGCATTTAGATTTGTATTCATGCCTAGTTGCAGGTCTGGCATTGGTTTTTCTTCTATTCTCTGTAGCAACTTGAAAGTATCTTTGCTCATTAAAGGCTCACCGCCTGTAACACGCAATGTTTTTAGATTATCTTTAAGTTCGGGCCACCATTTCCAAAATGCTTCCACATAAGGGTTGTAGTCTTTTACAGGAATAGGTAATTCATTTATGCTTTTGAGATAATCCAATCCATGATAGTTCCAACTTTGTTCTTTAGAGTTTGCATCAATTAACATCAATGGATCATTGGCTTCTTGTTCTGCTACCCATTTACTGCTAAAATGTGGACCACAATAGGTGCATTTTAAATTACATGCATTACTAAAACTTACCTCCACATATTCTGGAGTATGATCTGCACCCAATCCACTTTCTACAATTTTATCAAACCTGTGTTCAAACAAGTTACTGCTTTTTAAATATCTATCACTAATAGCATCTGGATTAGCATCTTCTACTTTCCAGCAATAGTTACACGGCTTTGGTCTTTCGCCATTCAACATACAAGCACGTTGTTTTAACTTTTCCGTATCATTGTGAATCGCTTTGTAGTTTTTTTCGACTTCTTCTACACTTACTTTGTGTGGGCGTGGGTGGTGACAACTGTGTGTCATTCCGTTGTGTAAATGCATTGTTACTTGATCCCACTTTGCCAAACAGAATCCAGACCCAACTTTGTTAAGCCTGTCTTTCATTGCTTTTGCACGTTCTAGTTCTTGTAAATTCATGCTGTGTTTTTAGCCTTATTCCATAGTGAACTTATGTTACCCATCTTTACATCTTTACTTTCAAAGATAGGATCTCTGAGAATCTTTAAGAATTGTTGGTGTTCTGGATGATCGTCTTTCCATATACATTTGTGATTGTATACCTCTGGTGAAAAGGTCCCCCAATCAACGATGAGACTAAATTGTATTTTATGTCTATTTGGAAAACGTTCTTGCACAAGTTTTATAAAAGGAATCATTTCTTTGTAGTTGTCTACTTGTACTACAAAGTCATAAAATATTCTAAACTCAGGATAAGTTTCTCTTTGCTTGTCTAAAAATGCACAATTATCAAGTAATAAGTCCCAATCGCCATTGAGTCTAGTTTTGTTTTCGTATGTGTCTTTTGTTCCTGCATCAAAACTTATTCTACAATCTCTGAGATTGCTGTGTATTTTATACAGCTTTTCCCACATTTTGGGTGTGTACATAACACCATTTGTTTGCATACTAATTGCTAAATTAGGAAATTTTGATCCGTCTATATTGTACAACATGTCTCTGAAAATTTTACTAGCAAAAGGATCACCGCTTCCAGTAACAAATATACCAAATTTTCTATCTGTTGGCTCTGTTAAAAACATTTCTACAATTTTATCATTTACTGCTTTACGTCTGTCATATTCAGGTCCACTAGTATACAAAATTTTGTTTACTCTGCAACTAGGACACTTTAAGTTACAACTTTCATCATTGCTAAAATTTATAAAACGTGGAAGTTCTTTTATGGTAAGTCTTTTTGCCTTAAGTGCATCTAATTCAAATTGACTTGCTGTTTCGTTTTTGATTGTCTCTTTTATAGTTGGCAATGCATCTTCTTGAATTACAGGACAACTCCAATGCTGGCAATAATTCCATTCACCTGTATAAATTTGTCTACGCAACTCTTGAGCTCTACGCCCATTCCATATTTCTTCAACACTATCTTCTAATACATTTCCAATAGGATAGGGCAACCAGCTAGGACAACACATCCAACAACGTCCGTGCATGTCTACTTCTAGCCAGGTGTATAGTTTATTACAATACTTTCCTTTAAGTTTTTTTGGTTTGGAATCGGTATGACCTTCATGTTCTTTAATCCAAACTTTGCCAAAGAATTCATGTTCAAGGTGACCTTTTGCTCCGACAGCCCACGGTTGGTGTGTTGGTCCACTCATTTATTTTCTTTCTTTCATATCTATTCAAGGCTGTCATTGACTTGATCTTCTCTGACCATAACCCCTAATCTATGTGGATTTTTGTAAACTGTCTTAAAGAACCTACTGCCTGTGTGATCCAAATCACTTATTTCCAAATCCAGTTCACCTCTGAGTGTTGCACCTAATTCTACAGTCTTGGCTTTTAGTTTATTCCAATCCCATGTCATGCCAGTATTTACGCACATTTGATCACCGCCTTCAAACTCAGGAAACAGTTCAGTGGTAAAGAAGTTACTCAGCCAATCAAAGTCTCTAACATTTCTCCAGTCCCATTTGCGTCTTTCAACATTAGTCATCATACATCCAAGTCTTGCACCGTATATAGCCCATAGTCCATTTGTTGCATCTTCTCCAACAGTCATCCATACCAGTAAACGCTTGTAATTCTCTCTGTGTATTTGTTTTAGTTTACTTGGGTCTACAACGTCACCGCCTTCAAGTCCCATCTTTACACCTTCACGAAAACCTGCTCTCCATGCCTGTAACGGACTACCATTGTTCATCACATCACAATAAACATTGTTCATTTGAATATAACGAATATTCCAACAAAAGTCAACTTGACTTGCTTTATCACTTTCAGGAGCCGCTTCGTGTGTACGCATTCTATTAACAACATCCACGGGCCAACATTTTATACCACCATTACCATATACCAAACCATTTACTGTATTCTTACCTGCCCAACTTATTACATCTGTATCTGTAACTCTACTCATGTTTAATTCATTGTTAAAAAAATCTTCTCTAACGATATTATCAGCATCAATAGTAATGAATCTATCTGTTTCACTCATTGCCGCCGCGGCTTTGTGAGCGGCATCGCTACCCCATACTCCGTGACTGCGTTTTGCCCACGGGCATTTATCTAGTAGGTCTGCATAATTATTGTCTGCGTTGGGTTCGTCATAACTTATAAAAATTATGTCAAATTCAGTGATTGGTACAAGGCTCATTAAGTTTTCTCCGTTATGTAATCAAATGTTAAGTTGGTACTGGTTTCTCTACATAAAAAACCGCAGTTCGTTAAGTCAATATCTGTAACTTCAAGTTCAACCTGGCTTTCCCACCCAATGTCTTTTAACGGTATTGTCATTTCACCTATTAGATCATTTGGATTTTGTGGACTAGTAAGATAAACTCCTATATCAGTATATATCTTTTGATCTTGTGGGTTGTTAAAATTACTTCTTATATAATGTATGTCACCTCTTCTGATTATGGTAAAATCACTAGGAGCTCCTTCTTGCACTGGTGTTGGCACATGAAACATCCTTCGTCTAGTAAATCTTGTTTTATAATCTACGCCAGTAAAGTTCGCTTTGCGTTGTAATCTGTATGTACTGAATATTTTCTTTGTTAACAAACTAAGTTCACCTAAACCACAAATCCTTCTCAAAGGAGTCATATCAAAAATCATATAGCCTTCTTCGATTAGTTCAGCAGGATCAACCGAAATAGTTTTAACTAAAAAGTTTGGATCATTTTCTCTAATTAGATAAAATGTTATAGGATCGTAAACTCCGTCTTGTTCTGGATTTAGACTAACGTTTTTAAAAAATCTTTTGCCTGTCATCCGATATAGCGTATCTTGATTAAAGTTAACTTCCATCTTCCAATGATTTATATACATTATGACATTTACATCTGCTTTTTCTTTCATGTTATCAGGAACCATGCTCAGTCTTTGCTCAGCTTCTCTAATTCTCAAAACTGCTGATTTTTCAACTAATTTAAGTTCTTGATTTACTTCAACCACAGCAAATTTTTTTGGATCAACCACACCCATAAGCATTTTACGAGCATCATCACTGTCTGTCACAATGAAGTTGTGTTTGATGAAATCCTTTTCACGATTAGTAACCGTGACTACATCACCTGTGTCATCTTCGTAGTAAACACACCACCTGGGTGGCGGTTTATCTCTCTTGAAGTCTTGTAATAAGTTTAGATCTGAAGACATCTATTACTTCGTCTGTTAAAAATGTTTCATCGCTATAATGAATAATTCCACTGCTGATGATACTGTTTTCTATTTGTATTTTTTGATTATCAGTTACCCAATAATTAAGCATGTCTGTCCAGTTTCTTGGAACTTCTTCCAAGCTAGGAAAGGCACCATGCGACAAGCTGTGCAAGTCATAATGATTGTTTAAATATATACCCATTTCATCGTGCATGTCCATAAAATGTGTAGTAACATTTCCTAGTATATTCTTTTCAAAAAGTTCTGGCTTTCTGTCCTTAAAAGTATGATTATACACATCTCTCCAATGTTGGAATACTGGATCAGCCATTTTAAACCACTGCATTGCTTCTTGACTTTCCTTATGAAAGTAAATCAAGTTGTAATAATATCTTGGAAGCTGATATTGTAATTCAAATGTATGTCTAAAATCAGGTGGTACATGGAAATTCCTATAGCTTAGTGCTGACTTAGGTACACTTATAGTTTTACTAACACTCATTATATCCCAAAGATTAGTTGTATCTACATTAACAAAAAGTGTATCATAATCTACATATATTGTTTCCTGGTATGGTGTACAATGGAATATCTGCCACAAGTTCATGCCATGAAATCCATCCTTATGAGCACTATTACCGTAAGGAAGTTCGATCATATAATCAAACACATGTTCATAATAACTTGGAACTGTCCCGCTTTGTCCTTTATCTACTACAAGAGTTATACTGGCATTAGGATCACAGTTCAAAATACTACATGCCAATGCATAGCAGTATCTCACATTATCTTCACCTGTATTGATACCAAGTGTAATATAACCTCTGCGAGGAGCATCTTTTTTAAGTTCTTCTTGTGATAAATCTTCTTTAACCATTAGACGCCTCGTTTGCAAATCTCATTAGATCATCATAATGTCTGTCTAGGGAACGTTTATTCATAATATGTAAATTTTCGTTTTGATATCTACACAATACATTTTTCCACTGTTCTTTTCTATTGTGCTTTAGGAATACTACATCTTTATAGCCGTTTATTTTTGCAATGTCATCTTTTTGGTCCATGTTTAATAGAGGTTGTCCTAAAAAGTCATGTACAAAGTCGTCATTGTTCAAACCATTCATTAAGTGTACTGCAATACTAACACAAAAGTCTGTTCTAAACAATAGTCTTGGAAATTGATACAACAAACTGTAGTATTCCCAATTATCTTTAACATGACTCCAAATATCAAAAAACAGTTTGGCTTCTTCACTTTGATCAAAGTATACAATAGTACTCCACCAATGATTGATTCCAGCATTGTTAAGTGTAATCTCATTCACATACGGAATGTCATGTCCTACATAAGTTGCATATCTATGTAATGCAACTGGTTGGTCTGTATCAAAAATGTAATTGTAAAAATCATTACACAAAAGATAATCAGTATCAATCAACAACGTTTTTTCATAAGGTGTATGATTGAAGACTTCGTGTTTTGTGTTGTTATAAAAAGGAGCATTAAATTCAGTCCAAGGACTGTCCATGTGTCTACGCATATTGCGTTTGTTTGCAACTCCGCCATTATCTATAATAAACTTATCAAAAGTCGCATCAAGTAATTCTTTACTATGCGTTTCTTCCATCCAGCCTTTTGTACCATCATCAGTGATAATACTTACCGGAAGTTTAAGTTGCTTTCTAGCATATGTTGCCGCTACTATGGCAAATCTTGTATAATCTAGCTGGTCATTGTTGTAACAGAACAGAACAATGCCGTTACCTTGCTTTTCTGACATCTATCACCAATCCATCAAACTTTTGATGTTCCTTGCTTTTTTAATTTTTTCAGCTTGTACTTTATAGGCATTACTTGCCTCTGAATAAGCACTCACCAGAGTTTCTAAAAACTCTTCAAGGTCATCAATTTGTATAGGATTTTCTTTAGTGTCAACAATAATTGCTTGCTCTCTGTCTAAGTCAATTAATGTTTTTACAAAAGCAATAGTCGTTGGATTTGCATGAAATACACCTTTTGCATAGTGTACTGTCTGTAAAACCAATGTTCGTTGCTTGAGCGTTCTTTTCTGGTTACCCAGTGTTATTCGATAATTAGCAAATTCTAATGCTTTTTCGAGTCTCTCGTCCATAGTGAGTTTCTCCTATAATTATATACTACTATAACTTATTTATGTGTGGGTTGTCAACAGTTTTTTAACTGTCATCTGGACTTGTGAAATCATTTACAATAGCAAACGTAGGTGTAGGGGTAACATCAAAGCTAGTGGTTCCTATTGTAAGTGTATCTGGCATCAAGTAACTTATAGTTGGTGTTATGCTTCCATCAATAACGTTTGCATGTGTTGTATCATCTAATACCATCTTAAATTGTACTCCAGCGCCATTGTTAATATATTTTCCGTATAATTTGAATTGTAGGCTTTGGTATGTGCTATAAGCACTGTATGAACTTACATATATGCCACTGTATCCATAGCCATACCCATATCCATATCCATAACCGTATCCATAACCAGAACCTCCGCCTCTTATAGCAGGGTCAGTCCAAGTTGGGTAGTTGCCTTCTCCTGTAATGTAACCATAGCCGTATCCATATGTACTACCATATGTTCCAACTTTCCTACCTATTGTAACACCACTTGAAGTGAAAAGCAAGCCTTCGTTTGTAGTTGGACCGTCACTTCCATCTCCGTATTTGTCGGTAAGATCATAAAAGCCTTTGCCTTCGCTGGTTCCACTTGTAATAGCCGCACTTTGAAATACATTATCAAAAGTAAAATTTAGTACGCCCATTTCATTAATTACATCACTCCAGTTGTAGTAACCTGCTGTACTACCGCCTGTCATGTTCAAACTAACTCTAAGTTGTCCACCTCCGTTAAAAAAGTATCTTGCTTTATTATAGCTGGCCCAATTAAATTTATGCTCACCTATTAACCTATAGTCCCAAACTGTATTTCTACCATAACCAGCACTGTTGGCAATCAAAGCACTTGCATTAGTGGGGTCTACTGTGGTATGAGTATTGTTTGATAAAACATTAGCAAACTTGCTTCTAACAAGATTAAGGTCTTCTGCTCTAATTGGTGTACCAAGTGCAATGTTAGTTCTATTTGCCGGTACCGCAAATACCAAAACATTGTCAGTCAGTGTTGTGTGATCAATACTAATATTGGTTCTTGTAACCAACTCTTGTAAACGTTCAGCAGTAATTACAACACCGCTTGCTACATTATCATCTACGTTGACTGCACCCCAGCCAAATTTGTGTGTGTTAATTCTATTGGGATCTGTAACAGCGGCAGTAGGATATTTGTCACCAAATACCTTGTTTACATCTACAGCTACGAGGTTATAATCCTCATTTACTACTAAATCACCAATGGACTGGGCCATTTACTTTGCCCCCACAACTACTTCTATTATACCTGTATCGGTTGTTTCGATACTTTCCAATGCTCTACCAATAATTTTACGCATGTCCGTTTCTGTTGGATCAGCGGAAGTTGCGTGTCCTGGTGTATTAGATGATACTAATCTATCACCCTTAACAATATTTCCAATTACTTTACAAGGTACTCTTCCTGCTAGTGCTACAAAAGGATGTGTAGCATCTGATCCTGCACCTGCATTCATTTCAAATCCTGGTGCAGTACTAACAATGCCAAACACATCTGTATCTGCATGTTGCATTGTTTGTGTTATTTCATGTGTTCCGCCTATTCTTACCACTGTGCCTTTATCATACTCGGCATCTGCCGCATAGCGTTCTGCAAGGTCGGCATATTCTGCACTAGTTGCCAGGCCTCTAAATTTATAATTTGTGGTGTTGTTCATGTTTACACCAGCCGCTATAGTTGGAAATTGTGTGCTTAAATTTGTGACACCATCTTCTAACTTTTCATCATTATGTGGTGTCCAGGCTGTGGTATCATCTACTGTAATTGTAACAATTTGTGCATCTACAATCATTTCAATTGTTTTATGATAATTACCGCCTGTGTCTTTTCTGTTTCTGAATTCAATTTTGGTTGTGCCTGAACCACTCAATAATACGGACCATACACCATTATCGTATACTTTGAGTTGGCTGTTAGCTGTGTCATACCAAAGTTGACCTTCAGTTGGATTGCTCGGAGCACTTGCGTTGGCAAAATTTTCCAACAAATGCAACATATTTTCATTTAATATTTCTCCAAAGCGAGTATAGTTTTTACCAATTAATCCAATACTGGTACTGGTATCTATTGTACCATCGTTTACAACTATTGCTGTTTTACTGCTTTGACTATAATCTATTGTGTATGGCATATCTTTTCCTTATTATAAGTCTGCGAAACTTGATCTAATTCTTAATGTATAAATTACTTGTATTTTCCTATTGGCACTTTTTTGCACAGGGTGAAAAATTACATGTGTCAACAAATCGTTGTTACCACTATAAATTGCTAGTTCATCAAATACATATGTTCCATTCATGTTAGTAGCTGTGTCAGTTGCATCTTCTCCTGTTACACTATCAAAATCTAATGTACAAGTTGTAATAACATCACTATAAGTGTTTGGTGCAGTATGATTGACTTCTGTACCATTTAAAGCACTGCCTGTTACAGCTTCATCTACTGCTTGACTATATGTCTGATTATACAAAGCACCACTTGAACTGTTTGTGTTAGTTGCTTTATAGGTTACTGTTCCTAATCCGTCAATGGTTGTTCCACCATTGCCAAATCTCATTGTAGCTATACTATGAGTTCCTGTGTTGCCAGCCTCATTCGCAAGCAAACTTGCGATAGCAATACTCATGTTTTCATAATTAATTGCATTTCTTCTACGCACCAATACTTCGCCAGATTCTGGATCCCATATTTTAATGTGTCCTTCAATGCCAATTAATGATGTATCGTTAATCTTGTCTAAACTCATTGCTCTTTCCATTTAATGTATTTATATCGTTCCTTTGCCTGCATTTCTAATGAATCGATGTTCAGGCGTCTGAGGGACTGCAACATGCTCTGTCAAGCTCATCCCACTGTCATTGTATGCTAATCTTAGTCCATTTCCATAATGTGAGAACTTAGCAACTGTTGGAATCCTAGTTGATGCACCGCTGTTAACCACTATATCACCATTTGTATGTGCTATTGCACTAGTTCCTAGTGTACCTCTTGTGCAGAACAACAGGTTATTTCCATCTATAGCTTCGTATGTAATTCTTTCATTGCCAATGTAAATTACTCCAGGAACATGTCCAGCACCATCATTTCCAGGATCATCTAATGTTGTAGCATTACCAACAGTGATTGTAGTATCAGTTGCATTAATATCTGCAAATAATGTTGTATTATTAGCATCTACAATTACATTGCTTGAATGTATATCCGATGGTTGGTATTGCATCATTCTAAAGGATCTTGTATGTCCACTGTCTAAAGTTGGAGTCAACATTGTTTGTACTGCAATACTAACATTTTCAGTAAAGTCAGTTGGTACAAGTTCTTCTCCCCAACCTTCACATGCAGGTTGCACAAATACATTTCCGTTGTAATCAAATGCTAGGTTTGATTGAGTATGTGTAAACAAACTAAAGTCTACACTGGCACCAAACACTGTGCTAAATTCTCCACCACTTAGTACTAAATCACATGCCCATTCTCTTGTGCTGTGATCTTCATATTTCATTGTGATTACAGCTTGACGATCTTGTTCGTCAATCTCAATATTAGTTGATTCACCAAATGTAACACTTTCCAAACTGCTTAAAAGTTTTGTATGGAAAGGTTTTGTACTGTTTACAAATTCTTCTATGTTCTCAATACTGTATTCTTGGTACTGTTTTTTATTAGTAAGCAATGGTCTCTTTACTCCTAGACTTGCATAAGTTGTTTTGAATGCAAAGTCATCTGCGGCGTTTTGCAAAATTGAAGTAAACAATAACTTGAACCACATCTGATTATATTTCACATGATGTCTACCAATAAAGATTTCTGTTCTCAACAAGTCCATAAGTTTGCCAATTACATTATCACTGCAATGGTCAAATGGTGTCACATCAAATCCAATAGCATCGAATCCATGTCCAAACTTGTCTTGATTCCACATTTCTTCACTTAGTTGTATAGTTGCTTTTTCTTTGTACACAAGTTTGTCAGTTCCGTCAACAAAGTGATACATTTCAGCTCTGTCAATGTCTGATCCTGGACTTGTGCTTTTGATTAACACATAGGATCCATCACTGCTAGGCTGTCCTGCATCAATGTAATCTTGCTTTGTATTGTAAACTAAATCTGCAACTGTGTTTGGATTAAATTGAAAAGTAATGTTTCCATTACTATCTCTTTCTATTAGATTCCAATCAACTAAGTTGACATAGTCTTTGATTCTGTAAGTTACTGTTCCTTCTACAAAAGTGCTGGTAAATGCATTTTCCCAATTATTGATTTCGTCAATTACATTTACTTCACTTAACAAAGAGTTTACACTATAAACAAAGTTTTGTCTAGCTTCTTTTAAATCTCTATACAAACTTTGTCTTGGTCTTACTTGATGTCCGTATCTATTGTACTTATGTAGTTTTAAATCTGGTACAGGTTGCCCTCTCCAGATGCTGATATCATCAGCTTGTGTGCCTTCTATAAAGTTATAGTCGTATATTCTACTCCAGTTACTCATGTCTGTGTCTGTGCTAGGTTGCTCATTACTGTTGTTTGCAACTAGACTTATATAATAATTTGCACCTTCTTTTACCACTGCATCTTTGGCGTATACAGTTGCATTTGACCAAGTTGTAAATGTTGTATCAAATGTAAATCTATTAAAGCCTGCTAAACTATCTCTGACTTTTATATGCAAATATTCTGGAATAGTGCAATTTGGATCATTCTCACTTAACATATACCAATCTTGTTGTGCATCTGCGTTAGTGTTGAAACTATTATTCAATTGACATACTGTACTTTCTTTAACAAACGGTTCGATATTTGCAAGCATAAGTGTGTTGTTTCCTGCTTGTGCCGCCCAACTTAAATTAAATGCACCTGGATTTGCAAGTATCAAACTCATTTGCAATGAATTGTAGGTTTTTAGTGGACTTGCATTTGTTCTATTTTTTACCCAAAAGTAGTAAACAGTTTCTGTCTTTTTGAGCTTGTCATTGTAATATGTTTCTTCTGTCCAGTTGTAAACAGTTTCACCATTTATAGTCACACTGTATGCTTCGCCACTGGCTTCTCTACCATCAATAATAGTTTTTCTTGTTACTTCTGTTTCCCATGCTTCAGGAAGTACAGGACTTGCAGTCCATTCATATATGTCAATACTAGCACCATCAAATAATCTTCCCCAGTTGTTTTGCTGATAATCGATTGTGCTTTGTTCATAATCTAGGTAAACTGCGGTACTTATATCCCACCAAATTTTTCCTAAATAGTTTCTTCCCCAAGCATTAATATTATGTACTTCACCGTCTAGTGTATTGTAGTTGTAATTAGCAACGTCATTTGTAATTTTGTAATCAATCTCTTTATCGATAAATCCAAAAATAATACCTTTTGCAGGATCATATATTTCTAAGTGTTTTAGTGTTTGTTGCTTCTCAGCATCATAAAGTGTGATATTATCTAGTAAATCATTTCTTGCTTGTCTTATATGATTGCGTACTTTTACCCAATTACCTACATGACCATTTGCATCACTCCAGGTACCCTCCCATTTGTAGACTGCACTTTTTTCAGTACCATCATCATCTACGAAAGCATATATTGGAGCATTGCTTTGTGTTTGTCTAACTCCTGCAAAATTATATTTGTAAACATTGTTAATTTTCATTTGTCTACTAGATTCAAGTTCTGTAAGTGTACCAAATCTAACTTTGCGTAATGGATAAATGTTACCTGCATTACCTTCTTGATCAATATATTCATCAATGTAAAATCTGCTTGTGTTGTTACTATCAACTCTTGTTACCTGATGAATTCCATCTAGACTAGGTACACTGTTACTGCCTCTGATCAATACATAATCACCAACTTGTAAGTTGTGTGCTTGTACATCACCTGTTTGTCTTACAACATCAATTTGTGCTTCGTCGGCACTTTGATTGCCTACACATATATTGTTAGTATACATTCCAAAGTTCATGCTTTGATAAACTTGATAACCTAGGTTGTAGTTGCCAAACTCACTATTGTCAGCTACCCAAATACTAAAAATATTTGGATCGTTTGCATCTTCTAAGAACACTGGATTACCATTATTGTCTACCAACGCACTGAAAATATTTGCCGTAGCACCTCTTGTAGCATTAAAGGTTTGTGCAGTAAGACCTAATGAGCTGTTTGCAGTGCCACTACCAATGGTCAGAATTGAGTTTGTACTAGTTAATTTAAATTCATTATTGCTGATACTAGCTGTTACTCCAGTTATGCTTGCGGCATTGAATTGTTCTACAATGTCTGAAATATTAAGTCCAATATTACTTGTGGTTGTTACTTGGCTTGCAGGTACAACACCAGACGGCAGTCCAATATCTCCATTCGCCGTACCAGCACCAATAAACAGTTGATTTAGTGTACAGTTTATTTGCAGTAAGTTATTGTTGTTTGCACCTCTTTGTGCAGTTATGCCACTTATGCCAGCAAGGTTAATCTGATCAACCACTTGCTGAATTGAAAGATTTGGTGTGGTCGTTGTTGTAGAACCTTGTGATTGAATAGTTTCTTGAGCTGTGCCAAATCCAACTGTAGCATTTTGCGTTCCTACGCTAATTGTAAGACTAAACTGTGTTTGTGGTGTGTTGGTTGTCTTGGTTATTTTAAGTCTATTATTATCACTGCTCGCTGTTACATTACTAATACCTGCATTGTTAATTTTTTGTATTATATCAGTCAGTGTATAGGTTTGTAAAACATTTGTAGTTGTAGTAGCTACGTTTGTGGTGGTTGTAAATGTTGTATTTGCATTTGCACTGTTAATCAAATAAGTTGCTACATCATCTATAAATGCACCGTTGTTTAGTGCATTTTGTGTAGCAGATATATCAACTGCCGTAACAGTCTGACTTCCTGCAACCACCAGTGTACCAATATAGTTTGTTTGTCTTATGTTATTAATCAAGATTAAATCTTGATCCAACATAAACTCTGCGGCTTGCTGTGTGGTGCCTCCTGCTTGTATCAGTGTTATAAGATGTGAAATATTAATGCCAGCGGCATTGTTAAAATAAGTTGTTATCCAAGTTGTCCATGCCGCCGCACTATTCGCCGCAACATAACTTGCTCTCAAACCTTCAATTCTTGCAATTCTATCTGTCGCTGTTTGAGCAATCGTACCTTGATTAACTACCCAACTGGCGTTGAATGCATTTTCAAAAGCCAATTGTGCGGTAATGTTACTGGTACTAGGAACCAAATCATTAAATGATATTGTAGTACCATCAATAATTAATGTAGCAGTTGCACTACCATTTATGCTTGGATTTGATGTTGTTCCTATCTTTTCAATATCATTAAATGTAACATTTGTAACCGGATTGCTGAACGTTATTGTATTGTTAAGTGCTGATGTTTGTCCTAGTATAACTGTGCTTCCATGTGGTACAGCATTAGTACTACCAATATTTTGTGTACCTGTCACTGTAATGGTATTTGTGCTTGTGCTGGTAGCAGTTTTACTCAAAGTAATTGTATTACCATCCACTATCAATGTCTGTCCGCCACTTGGGATAGTTGGCAACTGAATGTTACCGTGTATTTCGATTGGATTTTCTGCTGTGGTAAGTCCGCTACTACCATCTTCATCTAACATTGTCCAAGTACGTCCTTTGTGGAGAACTTTTTCGTTGAATTTATAACTTCTTCTTGTATCAAAGTTTTCAATATCTTGCCAATCGCCATCATGGTTATATGCATCTTTTACTTCTGTCGGAAACTGTGTAAAGTCTTCTTTGTTAATAACTCTATAATCTGCTTCCTGCAACAATGGCAAACCAGATGTAATTAAATCATTGGCAAACAACGGATCACTGGTATTTTTATAAGTGTTTTCATCTCTTGTGCTGAAGTTATTTCCGACACCGTCATAAACTACAAGTGGACTTTTTGCATTGATGTCTATTACAATATCACTTAACACATCATATGTAACCGTGTCATTAAATCTTACAGGCTGTGGGCTTGTTTCAAGAAGATCAGGAGTGATTTGAAATTCAAATGTTTCTCTAGGTCTTGTATCTCCAAAGTCAGCCATGCGTACTGCCCATTTTTCTAACAGTTCTGCACTTGCTATGCCATCATATAAACCTTTGTTACGCATAAATGCTTTAAGAGCATGTGCAGTACTTTTATATTTGTAACTGCCTTTTACAAATTCAAAAACACTGTCATCATCTAAATCTAAGTTGTCGCTCCAGTTGGGTTTATTGTAACCAGTGTTAAACCTAGCTACATCACTTAGTTGACTGTTAGCTAACGTATTTGTTCTACCCAAGTATTGATCTACTTCCTTAACAGTTGTATCAAAGTTTGGTAAAATTGTATTGTCGTCAACAATATAACCCGGCGAGTATAACTTACCATTCCAATTTTTTGTACGTGATCCTCTCCAAATTATTCTATCATGACTTTGTCCAATAGTGAGATTAGAAATAGTATCATCGAAGTTTGTAATATTTTCAAAAACAAATATATGTTCTAATTGTACCTTGTAAAGTCTAATACCATAAAGTAGTGTATCAGTATCTTTAACTTGGAAAATAGTTTCTGCATCAGGTTCCATGCTTTTTCTATCAATTATTAATTGATTGCTTTGTAACTGATTTCCGTCTGCTCCATGTAAATTATAAACTCCATCGTAACGCTTGTCTATGTTATCAAAATATCCATCTTCACCATCTTGAACAATAACTTTATTTGGATCAGGAATAAGATTAAGTTCGCTTGTACTATCGCTAATTGCCCAATTTACAAAACTAGCACTTGCACTTCGCCATTGTTGTGTAAATCCTAAACTGTTAAGATAATGTCCGTAACCTAAAATAAAGTCATAAACATCTTGAATAGTTTTTAATTCTGTGTTGTAATCTAAAATACTTGTGTTTTCTTCATATACTCTATATCTTACTACTCTTACGCTTTCGGCGCCATCTATGTTTACGGTAATAGGATCTGTAGCTGTATTAGGTTTATTATAGATGAAATATGCCAAGCTATTATCATAACCATTTAAAGTATATCCGTTGACTGTTTTTGCAATCCTTATACCACCGTAGAAAAATTCTGTATCTGGTTTGTTGGTGTATAAAAGTGTTGTAACATTCTCTTCAGGAACAAATACTCTTCCTTTATCTTGGCTACTTTCAAGTATAAATTGGTTGTTTCTGTTTACATACCCTCCAGCTTTAATTACAGGTTGATATGTTAAATTTTGTAATCTAGTTCTAAGAGTATCAGCACCTGTGCCATACATGTTACTGAATTCAACTATATTATTGCTTAATCCATTAAAATAATGACTTGCATTTTCAACCAACACTGGATCTAAAACTGCACCTCCACTGATTTCCAGGTCTGGTCTATTGTAGTAATCGCTACCTTGATTTGTAACTCTAGCTCCGACTACAGCTCCTGAATCTACTATTACTTCTACTGCACCATCAACTCCAAAGTTGTCAGTAACTTTAACTGTAGGAGTGCTTGTGTATCCGCTACCAGATTCTAAGATTCTTACGCTTTCAATAATTTTTCCTGTAATGCTAGTTCCTGTAAGTTTAGTATTTTTCCAACTAGTAAGTTTCAATGCAATCGCATCTATCTCCTGAGGGTTATTGTATCCGTTTACATTTTTAATTTGTCTTCTCAGTGTTCTAAAATATTTGTTGAGTGCAATCAGTGGTCTTGTTCTTAAAAATGATAAAGCACTTGCAATTTTGCCTTCGCTAGTTCTTCTCCACAATGCTTCAACTGGACCCCAGTCGCCAAACACAAAATCTTTTGCAGGATCTACTGGAGACGCTACAACATTTGCTGTTACAGGATCATTTAATGTACCTAGTAAAGTTACCAGTGTATCATTTTGCCAATCATAGTTTTTAAGAGCATAGTTTATATCAAACACATCTGTTGTGCTTGGATCACTAACTTTACCAAATTCTAGTGCAATCAACAATGAAGCACGTTTTACTGCATCTGTCCAACTGTAATATGTGTCCCACCAAGTTGGTTTTTTGTTGAATCCTAACATTTCCCAAGGATGGGTGTGTGGTCTATCTGTATTGAAGAAATAATGATACAAACCTCTGTAACCACCGATACCAGGTCCTACACTGCTATAGTTCCAAGTAAATTTGTCTGCACCATCATAGTAGGTATCGCTGTTTAGTTCAGTAATATTATTTCTTGCTTTGTATTTGTTGAATTCACTTCTTATTGTGTTGTTTACTTCATTCCAAGTATAAACTGCAGGTCTGTGTGCATTAGGAGTATAAGCATTTAAATTTATTGTACCGTCTAGTTCACTGCCTAGGTTATTGTAAATTCTTAGTTCTAAGTCCCAAAGACCTGCATCAATAGGATCGTAACCTACTGTTTGTCTTTGATATAATTCTGTTCCGTTTCTTACATGTATACTTCCGTCGTGTCCAATTATTACACTATCTGTTGCTGTGCCTGTGCTATCTTTACTATAATCACTTCTTAATTCTGGAGTAAAAGGTTTATTCAATCCAAGTTTTACATCACTTGTTGGAACAAAACTTACACTACCTCTTTTGTACCATCTGATGTGTGCATTATTTTTACCAGAGCCAGGCATGTTGTTAGCATCACTGTCAATAATAGTAACCTTGTTTGCTGTAAGTGTATACCCAATATCTTTTACTAAACTTTTCCAGGTATGATCACCATTGCTATCAGGTATTTGTATCCATACTTGTATATGATTAAAAGTATCATCATAATCATTAACTTCTTCTGGTAAATCAAAAACTGGTGTTTGATTTAATACCCAGCTTACATCTACACTTTTGTAATCTCTGTACATTGCCATTTGGCTATTTGCAAATGCTTGAGTTGAACTTTTTCCGATGTTAAGTGCTTCAAGTGTACGGTCTACTAACACATATGTAGGCAAAGTTATATCTAAACTATTATGCAGTTGTACAATTTTTTGTTTGAATCTTTCTTTAAAATCGCTGTATTGGCTACTGTTGAATTGTAATGCACTGTATGGGTTGGTATTTGTGTCTACCAGCAATTGATTAAGCAACTCTGTTGAATAAGGTTGTTGTCTTATAGTACCAATATGGTCATGTACTCTAACAATATTTCTGTAGTTATTGGTTCCATACCAATCACCTTCAAACAACGGATGATTACGCATTTGACTACGCATATGGTCAATCAAGTCTCCAAAACTTATTTTGCCGAAGTCTTGATTCTGTGGATTAAAAATTTGCGTACTAGCAAGTTTATGATTTCCTTCTCCAGTAGCACTATATTCTGCATCTGTGCAAAAACTAAATTCGTACACATCATCTAACACTAAGCCACTGCTGATAGTTGCAATATTTCCTACATGAGTATAGTTTCTAAATGTTATTCCATTTTTCTTTACTCTAACATTTGTTTCGTTTGTTTTAACGTCAAAGAAAATTACACCAAATTGTGCCGGATCGGCAACCAGTCTATATTTGATTGCTTCTACAGTTGGAGTTGTTAATGTAAGTGTAAACTGGTTTCCTGTTCCTGCACTTCTTGTTATGCCTGCTCCAACAGGTGTTCCGTCTATGTTGACAAACTCTATTTCTGCTTGAGGGAATTGTGTTGTAATTGTATACGCATTGTCATTATAGAAAAACAATGTGGGTAATTTGCCGCCTAGTCTTTTAACTTGACCTTGGTTCACAGTTGTATCTTTTTGACTATACACACATAGCTTTCCATGTTCTTTGAAGAATGTGTAATGCCTATCACTTATATACTTTTCATGTCCTAGGTCAACTACCAATGGTACTGTTTGATCAGTCACTACCTTTTTTATGACTTTTTCTACTGGCTGATTATCTCTCATAATCGACCATCCATTGTGATATCTATTTTCCACAAAGTACTTGTAATAGTAGTATCCTGCTATTTCAATTTGATTACTTTTTTCAAAATTTGCACTTTGGCTTACATATGTGTATCTATAGTTCAGAAGATCGACACAAAAATTCAAACCTGGATTATTACCATAGTCTACATATTCTGGTCTAAATCCAAGTGCATCATCATAACTGTTGTTTTCGTTATGTTGAAAATCAAAGATTGTTGCACCAAAGAAATCACTTGTTGGATACTTTGTTTCATCATCTAGTTTTGTCAAGTCTGTATCATACAACTGCACACACATACCTTGACTTCTGTGTTCTTTTTGTTTACTATAAGCCCAACCTGTAGTCGTTGTTGGGTCTACATATAATTCAGCACCACTTTTTGGTGCTTCAGCATTACCTTGTCCGTGTCCACCTAATGTACCAAAGTCAAAAGTATTGAACCCATTTAACAACAATATCTTATCATTTGTCAATAGCTTTGTAACACCAGGAAGAGAACCATCAAAATCATATGCTCTACTTAATGCTATACTTGTGCCTACACCACTGACTCTCCATATTTTGCTATTGTAAACTGTGTTACTACTTCCAAAGAAAATTATCAAATCGCCATTTTCTACTTCTACAGGAGTAATTTGCTCCCAGAATTCTCTGTGTTCACCGTGAGTTGGCTTTCTAATTTCTCCATGTGCTTGTACACATTCCCAATATGTTACAACAAAGTTTGGTGCTGATCCACTGGTTACTTTGACTTTATCGCCTCTGTCATAACCAACTACTCCACTCCACTCAGTGTTGATTCCACTTATTGTGACACTGTAGCTGGTTTGTCCAACAATAGTTGTGTCTGGATTATCTGCTGATTCTAAGTAATGGTCTACATTTAAAACATGTCTTTTACCAAAATTATATTTTTCAATACCAGCTTTGTATTCAATAATTGGTCTAACAGCTCTATATCTTTCTATTGCATAAATGTTATCTGTAACCCCTTGATATGTAAGCATTGCAGATATTGTATCTTCATGTACCCATAAGTTACTTCTTGCCCAAGCACTTTGATCCGGACTATACCGTTGTTCACAAGTATAGTCTCTTGTGGTCATTCTGTGTTCTCTGAGATCAAATGGTCTAAAATCAAAACTAATAGTGTCTGCATCAAACCCACTAGGTTCTTGATTATTGTAAACTGTAACATTCAACCATGTGCGTTTACCTTGTTTTCCTTCATATTGACCTGCTTCAAATTGTTTAGTAAGTTTAATACCTTGTGGCTCTCCGACTCCATCAACAATGTATATTGCTTGATTGTCGTGTTCATCACCTGAGCTATGTGAATAATGTGTATGTATTTCAATTTCTTGTGTAAGTAACGGTGCTGAAGTAAATGTAACTATTCCGTTGGCTTTATCTATTGTGTAGTCTGTGTTTTTGATTTGCTTGACATTATTTAGATATACATCAATTGAATGTCCACCTGTTACAGTTGCAGTGAATACAGTTGTTCCAGGCACAGTTTGTGTAAACCTGTCAACAGTATGCGGAGCAAACATAATACGCATTCCATTTTCTAGTGTTAGTGTTCTGCCATTTTTTTGCACAGGAGTTGTGTATGTAATTTTACCTGGTAAAGTATCAATATCAAAATGACTTGTGTATTTCAATTCACAAACTGGAACAACGTCCATTACCCAAAAATATCTATGATAATTTAAAAACATATCATAGTTAATTGGCAAGTCAAGTGTATATCCTGTTTCATTTAAAACTTTGTTGTGATTGTTAGTGTTTACTTCATTGTACTTTAAACTTTTGATTAAGTCGTCATACGCTAAAACTTGATCAATGCTATTGTCCTCATTTTTGTTGACCATAGCAGTTTCAAATTGATATGCATCATTACTTCTATTGTCATACAAATAATTGTCTGTAGCATCTGCATGAAACTGCCTGCCAAAACTTTTACCTATGTAATGATTGATAGCTTCTAAACTACCACTTGACATTAACTGTTCAAGTGTGCTATCAAAAAATTGTTTGTTGACTGTGGTCTGTAAAATATCAGGTAATAATTCTGTTACCCTATTGGATCCTATTCTTTCTAGACTTTCACCTGGTCTTGTAATATAAGGTGCTATTTTGGAATTGGGTTTGCGTTCACTCATTAATAGCCTCCACTTGAAATACCACTTGTGTTTTCGCTAATTGTTGTAAGGTTAGCACTTGATGTATTTTGTACTACCACATTGCTTGTTTTCACTACTGGTAAAAACAGCTCGTCACTATTACATCCTATTTCAAATAGTCTTGTTCCATCACTATCATCTGCAACACTGCTGATTGTTATCTGACTTATTTCACCAATCATGTTGTTGTGTATAAATGCCGCCATTTCTGTAAAGTAAAAGTCTTCACCAAAATCCCAATTATCAATATTAAAATATGTGCTAATCAAATTAATAACTCTTTGCTTGACTTCAGTATCACTCAAAGTACAATTAATAGTTTTTGTAACATGGAATCTAGCTTGTAGTTCTCCACTTGCTAAGTCTCCAAACAACACTTTGTATTTTACTGGTCTGTATATGACCTGATCACTAATTGCTTTTTTACTATTCAGGCTGTCAAACAAATCAGTAAGTTCACTGATTGTTGGTGAAATAGGTTTTGTTTCAGGTCTACCATCATATAATGCCCAGTTTCTAAATAGTGTGTTGTAACTTTCTAACAATACATATGTGTCAATAATGTTTGTAGTGCTTGGATCAATCAAATGATTTATGTCTGCAATTCTATTGTATTGTGTATGCAAGTTGCCAATGCCATTAACCACAGTTGTGCCAGACACTTCGTCGTGTGTTGTGTAATCAAATCCATCTACAGTCTTTGTACCAAGTTTGATTGTTTCATCTCCCACAATATTGTAAAATGCTTCTGGGTCATTAGGATAACCATCATTGTCAGGATCAGCAAGTGATACTCTCACATTATGTGGATCACTATAACCGTCATTGTATGTAAAATATCCAAATGCATTAAATTTATAATCTGTTCCCAATGGTGTTGGATCTGTAGTACTCTTAGGATTAATTTTCAATATTTTAACATTATCTCTGAGAGGCTTTTGTGTTTCACTACTGAATGTTTCATTGAAGTTAAGATTTGTAAAACGTAACTTGTTTGTACTACCTATTATAAACTGTGTTTTTCTAGTCAACATTTCCCATTCTGTTGCAGTATAATTCATTCTAATCAACCAACTATTGTCTAGTCCTGTGTTACT
>MDTE01111224.1_pt1 | contig 29007 bp, 30 predicted proteins | sample 811231 | NCBI WGS metagenome assembly MDTE01 (sample SAMN05326651, study PRJNA326480) | marine metagenome | isolation source: seawater | place: Indian Ocean: Red Sea | collected 2010 | reverse complement strand
GCGTAAGTCCATAGCAGAAGGTAATGAATGCCCTACCGTCTTGGATATTATTGAAACTATTAAAAGCAAAGTTGCTTTTCTCTCAGTTCAGGCTCCTAGACCAGTGATTAATGCTACTGGTGTTATTATTCACACCAATCTCGGTAGGTCCCCTCTGAGTCATCAGGCAACAGAAGCCGCAGTGGCAGCCAGTGCCGGATATTCTGACCTAGAATTTGATTTGGCTAATGGTAAGAGAGGGTCTAGGCAGTACCATTTACAATTCCTCCTCAGAGAAATTACTGGAGCGGAAGCATCCTTGGTAGTGAACAACAATGCTTCTGCACTGCTGCTTGGGCTGTCAGCATTATCGAATGGTAAAGAAGTGATAGTCTCAAGAGGAGAAGCGGTTGAAATTGGAGGCGGATTCCGAGTTCCCGAGGTAATGGAGCAAAGCGGAGCAGTTTTAAGAGATGTTGGAACTACAAATCGGACGTATGTGAGAGACTATGCCAATGCGATGTGCGCTGAAACTGGCGTGTTTCTAAAAGCCCATGCCAGCAATTTTAAGGTCGAAGGTTTTACTGCAGAGGTTTCTATTAGTGAGCTAGTGGACCTTGGTAGAGTTAATGACATTCCTGTTATCCACGATGTCGGTAGTGGCGCCTTGCTTGATACAGCTAAGTATGGGTTAGCTCATGAGCCAATGCCTCAGGAAAGTATAACTTCTGGAGCAGGATTGGTGATGTTCTCTGGAGATAAACTTTTAGGTGGACCGCAAGCTGGAATCATATCAGGTGATCGACTCTTAGTAGAAAAATTGTCTAGGCATCCCCTTGCAAGAGCAATCAGAATTGACAAGATGAGCTTGGCAAGTTTGACTGCTACCTTAATGCATTATCTAAAAGGAGAAGCTGAGTCAGAGATACCTATTTGGAAGATGATATCTGCAGATCAAGACCAGATAAGATTTCGTGCACAGAAATGGCAAAATTGTGTACAGGTTAATACAGAAATTGTCCCCAGTAAATCGGCAGTTGGTGGAGGCAGTCTTCCAGGAGAGACTCTTAATTCGTGGTCATTGGCTATTGATGGTGAATCTGTTTTGGGCGGTGCAGAATCCTTAATGACACGACTCCGTGAGAATGTCCCTCCAATTATTGCTAGGATAGAAGATGATAAAGTGATTTTGGACCCGCGTACTGTCATGGATAATGAAGAAGACACACTGATAGATGGACTGCGCAGGTGTGCCATATAGTACTATCAATGGGATTTGTATTACAAACAGCTTTCTAGAGTGATATACAGGTGGTAATAAAGTGACTGATTATCTATTAGTTCATGCAGCAGGACAAGGAGCTTGGACTTGGAGTAGGGTTTGGGGGGAAATGACCTCGCCAGATGAACATCCTCCGAGGTTATATGCTTACAGGTCAGTCGGGAAAGTAGTCCCTATAGATTTACCGGGACACGGGTTGGATGCCGACGGTGATACGAGCACGGTTCAATTTGACGAATGTGTTCAGTCCTTATCTCGTTCAATTGCAAAGGAAGGATTAGTCAGACCGGTGATTGTGGCCCATGGCTCGTCTGCCCCGATTGTGTTGCAGGCATGTGCAACAGCGGGTGTTGAGCCTTCTAGGATAGTATTAATTAGCGGGGTGATCCCAAAAGACAGAGGTACGATCATATCTCAATTTCCAGCACTTTATAGATGCACGATGCGGTTATCACGATTTTTCAATGGGCTGGTAAATAAAGATGTTCATTTGAAGTCAGGTACAATTAGTAGATCGATGTGTAACACTATGAATACCATGGATATAGTGCAAAGCATCGGATATTTCGGGCCGCTACCAATGAAAGTGTTAACGACAAAGTTATCCTTGTCAATTATGGATATATCATGTCCCATCACATACGTCGTATTAAACGCCGATAAATGGATAACTCCCAATAAACAGAAGACCATGGCTGAAAGAATCAAAGGTGCAGAAGTCATTGGGTTAGATTCATGTCATCAAGTTGCATTGCATAAACCTAAAGAATTAGCCCAATTACTACTCGAGTATGCCTAGTGGAGTATTAATGGCGGGACTTCTATGTCATATTGCATTAATTGACTTTATTTATAATTCTATTCGGGTGAATGTGGATCCATGTATGGTTTGATTCCATGGTCTGAGGATAAATTTTTATGAACTTGGGTCTTCGTAGTATGCAGTCTGACGATATTGAGGAAGTCTTAGATATAGAGAAAGAGGCATTCTCTCCTCTATGGCCTGGAACTTCTTTCAAGCGACAGCTTAACAATAGATATTCTGCTTATCTGGTCGCCTACGATATTCTCGTCGAATCTGAGATAGACACCATAGATCAAGATGGTATTATTGACCGTCAAGGTCAATGGATAGAAACCTTCGTTGATACCATGCGGAAGGTTTTCAAGAACGCTGACACTAGAACCTCATCGGCACAAAAACTCGCGGGTTATGTCGGCGTATGGTTTCAGGGTAATGAAGCCCATATAACTGAAATAGCTGTTAGGGAAGCATTACGTGGATGCGGGATTGGCGAATTGCTCCTGATAGGCAGTATCCGTTCAGCTACTAAATATGGTTCTACTGTTGTGACTCTGGAGGTTAGGGTGTCGAATTTTATCGCCCAAAGATTGTACGAAAAATACGGATTCAGTACAGCTGGCATCAGAAAGGGATATTACTCTGATAACCGAGAAGATGCTCTCATAATGACCACTAGCCCGATTCATACGCCGGAGTATCAAAGACAGTTTGATTTACTACAGCAGGCGTATACTGATAGAGGGAGGGAGATTTATATCTCAGAATAACAGCCATAAGGGTTTAGTTGACCGCCTGATTCGGCCTTGATAGAATGGCCCGAGCACTGCAAAATCGAGGTATCTATGTTAGTCATAGGCTTGACTGGTGGTATTGGAAGCGGCAAGAGTGCTGTGGCTCTTATGTTGCAGGAACTAGGAGCTGACTTAATAGACGCTGATAAAGTCGGCCATGAAGCCTATCAAGTAAATTCTGAGCCGTGGCAAGCAGTAGTTGATGCTTTTGGTAAAGGCATTCTAGGTCCTGATGGTGATATCGACAGAAAAAAACTGGGCTCTGTAGTTTTTTCAGATCCGAGTGAATTGGATCGGTTGAACGCCATTATGCATCCTCGAATGGCTAGTATGGTCAAAAACAAGATAGAATCACTGGAAGAAAACGGGTCTAACGTAGTTGTTCTCGAAGCAGCAGTTTTACTGGAAGCTGGATGGGATAGTCTAGTTGATGAAGTCTGGACTGTCACCGCTCCGGTTGATTTGGTTCTGGAACGATTGAATGCGCGTAACGGTATGACCTACGATGAAGCTAGTCGAAGGATCGCGGCCCAAATGTCTGTTGAGGATAGATTGAAATCTTCTCAGGCTGAAATAAATAATAGTGGTGATATGATACTACTCGGTAATATCGTTCGGGAACTATGGGAAAATAGAGTCAATACGAAAGTTGGGAAGGTGTAATGGTAGAAGCTACTGAACCTCAATATAATGAATATGCTATAGAAGAATTTCTTGTTAGAAGTGAACCCTACTATCGCCCTGTCGGTGATGAAATGGAGCTATTCACGGCCGCATATGAGCAACATATACCAGTGTTGCTGAAAGGGCCGACAGGCTGTGGGAAAACAAGATTCGTTGAATACATGGCTTGGAAACTGGGAAGACCTCTGACCGTTGCAAAAGATTCTACCGCTCAACCCCTTAACGAAGGGGAGGTTCGGGTGCCATTAGTTACGATCGCCTGTCATGAGGACCTGACTGCTAGTGATTTAGTTGGTAGATACCTGCTGGACGCTAACGGTACTAGGTGGATAGATGGACCTATGACGCGTGCGGTAAAAACGGGTGCCATTTTATATCTGGATGAGGTAGTAGAAGCAAGAAAAGATACCACAGTGCTAATTCACCCTCTTACAGACCACAGAAGAATATTACCAATAGAGAAAACCGGCTCTATAGTAGAAGCCGATGACCGGTTTTTGCTGTGCATATCTTACAACCCTCACTATCAAAGTGCTTTAAAAGATCTTAAACATAGCACTCGCCAAAGATTTATATCAGTAGAGTTTGACTATCCTCCAGCTGATGTTGAGGCGGAAATTGTCCAGAATGAAAGTGGATGTACGTCCGATCAGGCGGAAGCACTGGCAAAACTAGGCGAGAAAGTTAGGAATCTCAGAGAGCATGGACTGCAAGAAGGCGCTAGCACAAGGTTGCTTATCTATGCGGGACGGCTTATGAGCCAGGGTATAAAGCCTAGAAGAGCATGTCAGGTGGCGATAGTATGGACATTGACTGACGAGGCTGAGTTGCAGAGAAGTGTTGAAGAGGTCGTAACCTCAATATTTGAATAACTAAGAGATCTTAATGTCCCAATTTACCTTAACGGCTCTGAGGTCGAGTCTTGATAGACATGATGTGCGGGTAAGTGACCCAGATGGATTTATGCCTGCTGCAGTCATGATATTACTGTATGAGAAAGATGGCGAGTACTGCGTTCTTCTGAACAAAAGATCTGAACTTGTAGAGCACCACAAAGGCGAAATGTCTTTTCCCGGCGGAGCTAAGGACCCAACGGATATGGATTTTCTTGACACCGCTTTGAGGGAAACAGAAGAAGAAATGGGCATATCTAGATCAGATATCACTGTTCTAGGTCAGTTGGACGATATAATAACTCGTAGTGATTTCGTAGTTAAAGTGTACGTGGGAACTATTCCTTACCCTTATAAGTTTCACCCAAGCGAAATAGAAATTGCTGAGGTAGTAGAAGCCCCAATAAACCACTTATTAGATCCTCAGAATATAAGGTATGAATCGAGATGGACAAATGGAGAATCGATCACAACGGTATCTTACGCTTATCAGGACTATTTAGTGTTTGGTGCCACAGCTAAGATTCTTCAACAATTACTCAATGTAGTTGAGGAAGGCTAAAAGATGGGAGGTATTTCCTTTGACTAGTAATTCCAACAATGATATTGAATCATCACTGAGTCAGTTCCCGCCTGCTGTCCTTGAAGCTTTCCAAGAAGCTTCGGAGGCTATGGATTCAGCTTTTACCGAAGAGGAATTTAATCTATGGGCGAAAGAAGGGGTATCCATAGCAGGACAGACAGTCCGGTCTTGGGAATCAGCTGTTGAGTATTATAAAGTAGGGTCCCATGTGGCTCGTGCTTTGGCCTTTCCATCATTCATGCAATGGGCACGATGCGGCACATATCTCGCTCAGGATTCGCCAGCTCTTGCAGTAGCTTTCTTTAAAGCAAGCCCATTGATAGTGGGAAATTTGAGGCCTCAGTATATTCCTAGATGGGCTGGTTTGGGTCGTAGTTTGTATAAAGGTACGTGGAAATCCAGTACACTATCTGCCAAATTCTTTGAGGTGAGCCCTGACCTAATCAGAAGTCTCCCCTTTTGGGATGTAGAAGTATTTGCTTCTTTAATAGAGTCACTGTCATATAAATCCTATGACGTCAGTATGGAATGCCTCGTATTAGGGCGCGACGTTCTTCCGGCAATGGGCAGAGAACGGGAGGCTTTTCTGTCGATGTGTAGGGCTCTCACTGATAGTAACTGGAGGGAAGTAAAAACTTGTTTAGAACTTGCTCCTCGGGCATTACAGCAAATTGATGAAGGTCAGACTGGTAGATTCCTGAAATTAGGTGAAAGACTGGCTAAGACTGGATTGAGAGAAACAGCGAAATTCCTAGCAGACGGGACTTCGACGTTAGCTCAGATTCCCCAAACATCTCAAACTCATATTTTGGATCTAGCTGAGGGTTTGCTTGCAACATCTCCTGATGCTGTAGCACCGTTTCTGAAGAGTCTAGATATTGTTTTGAATAGGATTACCATGAATCAGTTGGACACATGGTATCAGCATGGCGTTGAAATGCTGAAAGAAAATCCTGATAGCGGGATCGCGTTTTTCAAAATAGAATCTACCACATCAGAATCTATGTTGGAGACACTGTCGTCAAGCCTAGAACTCGAGAGAGTTAAAGGTGTTGTGAAACTTTACTGTAGTGCCCTATCAGGTTCTACGATAGATGTTTTGGATACTCAGGAACTCGTCAATAAGAATATCGGATGGGTAGATGAAGACACAGCTTCCACGGACGGAACAAAAGTATTTTTACCTCCCATAGTGGATCATTATCCTCGTAAAGATGAAAACTTCGCGTGGTTTAAAGTTGTTGCAACACACCAAGTTGGACATTTGGAGTTTGGTAGTTTTAATTTTAGCTTTGAAAAGCCAGCGGCTTGTTTTGAAGAACAAAGGCGATCTGAATTAGAATTAAACCAAAGTGAACGGCAAGCGGCTCTACTCCGTGAAATGGGAGATGATGCTCCCGATATAAGCGATCAGGCTCACGCTTATACCGATATAGGGAGATTCCTTAATTTATTCGAAGACCGTAAATTAGCGTTCGACCTATTTACAGTACTGGAAGACTGTAGATTGGATTACCGTATTAAGATGGAGTATCCAGGAATAAGGACTGCTTCGGAACGGGTCCAAATAGAAGCTCGATCTGGACGACCCGAAATCCAACAATTGCCCCTTCAACAAGCCCTTGTTGAACTCTTAATCCAAATGAGTCTCGAACAGTTTACCGATTTGATGGTGCCAACTGAATATAAAGACGAATCCGTAATGCTTTCTCAGATATTGCACACTCTCAGAGATGTTCGTGCGAATGTTGAGGATACAACTGAGGCTGCTCTCAGGGCTTATGAAATTATCCATCGCATTGAAAATAAAGAAGCAGAGGAAGACCAATGGCAGCCGGAAGATTTGGACGACCCAGGCGATTTTTCCGAAGAGCAATATGAATCAATGCTGGATAAACTGAATGCAGGTCAGCAAGACGGAGAAGATGGGGAAGGTGGAGAAGGAAATCCCTATGAATCTCCAGAACCTGTAGACTACAGGGGCGACTTCAAACCGGAAATGGTTCAACTTTTAACAAAGTTGCAAAGTGATAAGGGTGAAAGCGGTGAGGGTGAGGCTTTATCACAGGAACAGCTCGAACAAATGCTCGAGGATAGTGCTGAATTGGAGTTAGATGCTGAACAAGGTGATATTAGCAATAGCACCTCTATGTTTGCTCAAAATATTATGAAGGAGGCAGGAGTTCCCCCTCCTGATTCGGAATCCGGTGAAGGTTATGGCCCATTACTTCATGATGATGATCAAGGTGGAGAGCTAGAAGCTCGTGAACCTAAAGCGTATCTATATGACGAATGGGATTTTAGAGCTGATGATTACAAGCCACGATGGTGCATAGTAAAAGAGAAGGTTTTAGATGAAGGTGAATCTGTTTTTTACAATGAGTCTATAAAGAACTTTAGTTCCCTCTTGAATCATGTGAAGAGGCAGTTTGAACTAATAATGCCAGAAACGTTCCGTAAAACTTATAGGTTAGTTGATGGCGAAGATATAGACCTAAATGCTGCTATTGAAGCTTGGGCAGACGTTCGTATGAATGTGCCTCCTGATGAAAAGATATATTGGCGCAGAAACAAGATTGAACGAGATGTTTCTGTGGTATTTTTGCTCGATATGAGCGCTTCAACAGCCGAAGCAATAGATGAAGGAAGAAATACTGTAGACGATAGAGACGCGCCGGATGATCCTGTGGAGTATATGGTCTGGCTACGACGCCGCAGAGAAGGTCTTGTAAGGAGACACTATAAGCGTATCATAGATTTAGAAAAAGAGAGCACCACCCTATTAATACAGGCTTTGGAATCTATCGGTGATACCTATGGAATATATGGTTTCTCCGGATATGGTCGTGAAAACGTTGAATTTTATGTCATTAAGGATATTGAAGAAAGCTTCAACGAGAAAATAAAGCGTAGAATAGATAAGATTACTCCGTTACATGCTACTAGAATGGGGTCAGCTGTACGACATGCAATTACCAAATTGGAAAATCAACCGTCGACGAGAAAGATATTGTTCTTGATCAGTGACGGGCGCCCGCAAGATAGAGGATATAGTAGGGAGGGTGTTGAAAAAGAATATGCTGTCCATGATACCCATATGGCTCTACAAGAGGCCAAGCGTAAGGATATAACACCGTTTTGCTTGACTGTAGATAAATCAGGACATGATTATCTTAAGCAAATGTGCGGAGATATGAGCTACGAAGTTCTTGATGATATTTGGGCACTACCTGAACGCTTGCCGATGTTATATAGAAAGTTGACTATGTAATGACGAATCAAGATACTGGATAAATAATGAGGGGGCTGAATTTTCAGCCCCCTCATTATTTATCCAGTTAATTCGCCTGTTTGATAAGTTTTAGTAATTCAGTGAGAGCTGTGTTGGAAGCTCTGCGTTTTATCTGCAATCTACGAGGAGGTAACTTTAGAGATACATTTTTATTCTGATTGTGACTAGATATTGATATATGGACTTGACCGACAGGTGTATTCTCCAGGTCATCTGGGCCGAGTACTCCTATAATAGCTATCCCGAAGTCAGTATCTAAGTTTTCTATTATGTTTTCTGACACTTTTTGTGTGAAATGGGGATTCAGATATGGACCTAGTTCTTTATTCAAATTGAGCAATTGCAAGTTGTGTAAAAAGCCAGGCGTTGGTGCAATAATGCTGCCTTTCAAGAAGGATGCGCTTTCGGGTATTTGGGTAATGTTGTCTGATAAAAAGCCACCCGTGCAGCAGTCAACTATACCGATAGTCATTTTGCGTCGTATAAGTTCACGCCCGACACATAAAGCAGGGGTGTCATCATCATACCCCCATATATAATCTCCTAAACGACTGGTTATGGCACTTTCCACGGGTTCAATTAATGCCATAGCCGACGATTGGTCTGATGCTCTGGCTATAATTCTGAGGTGTATACCGTCTGCTTTGGAGTATATTCCTAAGTATGGATTTTCATTTCCAAAATATTCATCCAGAATCTCGTCTATAGCAGATTCTGACATGCCTATAGTCTTAACATTTCGTGTTAAAGTGACTTCGTCGTTGACTAACGTTTGAAGCTTTGGTTGTATCTCGTTATTCCACATTGGATGCATTTCGCTAGGTGGGCCCGGCATACATATGATATGGGTGCCGTATTTTTCTGCCCACCAACCCGGAGCAGTTCCATTAGGGTTGTCAATAAATCTTGCTGACGGCACTAAGTTGGCCTGTTTTATATTTGCCTGAGGCATTGGTGTCCCACGGGACTCGAAATACTTTTGTAGTTTTTGAACTACTTCTTGTTGAACGGTAGCGGTTTCTCCTATGGCAAGAGCAATTGCTTCTCTAGTAAGATCGTCTTGTGTTGGACCCAATCCACCTGTAGTGAAAATGAAATCCACTTGTCCGAGCCCATTTTTAAATGCTGCCGTCAGGGCTTCTAGGTCATCCCCGATGCCTATTATTCGATCCACTTGTATGCCCAGAGGTGGAAGTTTAGACGCTATCCAAGAGCCGTTTGTATCAGATAGTTCTCCCATTAGTAGTTCAGTGCCTATTGCAAATATTTCGGCCTTCATAAAACCCTCATCGATGAAAATGCATGCATTAAGGGATTGCAAGTGGATCGGTTTATAGGTTAAGAGTTTTGGGATACATCGGGCTCATCCGGATAAGGGGGAGCGATGGCAAGATTATTCACTACTAAAGCCCAAACTTGTGGGACTGTAAATAGTTGTGTATCGTCTGCTATAGCAGCATACTGGTTTGCTCCATCAGGTGTTTTATATCCTAGATGTAATTCTCTTGTGACTCCGCTTCGCTCTGTGATCTTAGCAATCGTTTGAGGTGGGTCCAGCCCATATTCGGAAAGAGTTCCTCTACCGCTGTCTAGAACTCGGTTTACTTGCGGGCCGCTTAGAACCAATGTCGTTCCGCTCCATTTTTCTATAGGTACAGGGATAGGTCCGTCATCTGTTTCTATGTACCAATCGGTGCTTCCATGTTTTTTGCGGTAACTGACGGTGGTGTTGGCATGGGTTACTTCGATACTCACGATAGAGTGATCGTCCATTTTGTACAGCCAAGGTTGTTTTTCTTTTGGGTCTCCTTGGTCAGTCATACGAATGACACCGTATGTGCCTGCAAATAGGACGAGTATTGTTACTAATAATATGGACAATCTAACGTTCATTTTATCTTCTAATCCACCAAACAAGAGTCGCCAGTAGACCCATTAGAACTGGTAGGAAAAACCACGAAGATAACCTTACGAACTTGTACTCATTTTTATCCAAATTAAATTCACGGAATACAGTCTGCCGGTTATGGATAGAAACTAGTGAAAAATCTCCTAATAGATAGTTGGCGGAGTTGAGGAACAAGGATTCTCCACTCCCTGAATTAACGAATTTATTTGTAGCAAAATCTGAGTCTCCGAAGATCACCATTTGGGATATTTGGTGTTGCGGTGCAGCAGATGTGGGTGCCGGAGATCCTACTTGTCCGACTGCTTGAATATAGTATGCGGGTATAAATATTCCTGAAGGATCAGGGTTATCACCTGATTCTATAGGCTCTGTCCTTTCTATGTCATCGATTAAGTAACTTGTTGGTGATGTCCGAGCGATTTCGACGGGTATCCTAAGTCCATCTTCAGCTACAAATATGGCAGATGCACCCTGCATAAAAGATATCTCAAGTGGTATTCCTCGAGGACGTACTATTTGTTGAACTTCTGGGGCTACTGGATTGTAGCTGGAGAGTCTGATTCTTTGTGGTGTAATGGGATCAGATCGTTCTTTGTCAAATATATATCCTTCTCCCAATAGTATTCCCCATTGAGCTAGAAATTCTTTGAACGAGTCTGATGTATCTGGTTCCGCCATGAATATTAATCGCGCAGACTCAATTCTGGCCTGGCCGGTGCTGTCGTATCCTGAAAGATATCTGTTTAATGCATCTTTGTGGCTGTCCGGCATATCGGCTGTTGGGCCTGCGATTACTAATAGTGCAGTATCATCTGGTATGCTGACCACGTCAGAAGTGGTGCTGAGACGTAACGCCTCTACTTCGTAGTTGAAAGACTCCAAACTGTCTTTGAGAGTGGAAAGACCATCCGGATCAGTCCTGTTTATGTTCTTTTCACCATGTTGGGATAAGAAGTAAATTTTGCGTTTTTCCTGTCCACTGACAACCAATATGCTCGTGTATAGATCTTGTTCGAGCTCGCTATATGACTCATCTGTACGAGTAACCATATTAGTTTGGCCATTACCAATGGCTTCAATCACGATTGACTCGTATGTGGATATACCGTAATTACGTGCTATTTCGGGATTAATATCAGGATCTATGAATTCATATGAAAATAAAGTATTGAGGTTAGAGAATTCAGAAAATGTATCCTCTACTTTTGCCCGTCTAGCGAGCATCTGTTGCGCCCTGACTACGTCTGGAAATGAAGCCATATCTTCTCTAAAGAAGGCGGTTGCTTTGATAGGCTGATTCAGATCCTCTAATAAGTTTTTCGTTTGTGTGGCTAAGCTAAATTGCTGCGTAGCAGTATTATCCCATCGTTGATTATTATTGAAAGATATTACATTGACCAGCAGGATGATTCCCATAAATGCGGCTAGCATGATGAGGGAATTTGTACCGTATCGTCCTGTCCTGCTCAAGAAGGCTGCAGTGACAGTGCTGAAATAGATAACCGCAATAACACCAATAAGGATAGCCCCAAATATTATGACAATGAGCCCGTATATCTTCATAGACTCAATAAATGCAACTATTATTAGTCCCAGTGCTATACCTATGACACCCGCAATGACCATGGGTGTCCCAAATGAGCCTACAGCGTCAAGTGCAGGCTCTATAAGGTTATAAAGAGTGTTATTTTGCTTGCCTGTATTTTGAGTGTCACTGGTTACTACTGACGATGAATCTTCAATTGATCTCTGAGTTCGTGACCGGCGTTGTCTTCTCCAGTCAGTAGATCTATTTTCGGGGCGGTCGTTCATGTTATCTCCATCGACGGGATTCTAGGGCCCGTATGGAAAGGAATAGGAAAATCGCTGTGACACTGAGGAAGTAGACGACGTGTTTCGTATCCAATATTCCACGATCAAAATCGTTGAAATGGCTCCGCATACCCAATTCACTTAGTAATGTGGCCCAGATTCCTGTAACAGCATCTACTCTTGTGTCAATAAAAAACATTAATAACAGGATCCCTGCTGCAACTACGAATGATATTATCTGGTTGCTTGTCAGTGTGGAAGTCAGTATTCCGATTGATAGCGCAGCCGAACCGTATAGTATGAGACCGATATACCCGCAATATATTGGGCCAGGGTCTGGTTCTGCAAACCAGAACAACAGTAGAGGAAAGTAAGCGGTAAGAGCTATCATGACTAGCAAAAATGTCAGTGCCGCTACGTATTTACCCAATATTATTTCCCAGTCCCGAACTGGTGATGTTAAAAGTAGTTCTATCGTTCCTAGTTTTTGCTCTTCAGCGAGCAGTCGCATTGTTAAAGCTGGCGCTAACAGAACAAGTATTATCGTTGCGCCTTGATAGAAGTTACTTAATGAAGCTTCTGGAAATGGATCTCCAAGATCTAGAGTGAAGAAGAATCCGGTCACTCCCAAGAATATTAGACCCACAATATAGGCCATTGGATTAGTGAAGAAGACTTGGATTTCTTTCCAGGCTACTGCTTTAATTGTTCTCATTCTTGGCTATCCTCGTCAGTGGTAAGCCTGAGGAAAATATCTTCGAGGCTCATGCTCATTAATTGCATGCTTAGTAATCCCCACCCATTGCTAACTATAATCCTTGATATTTCGTCCCTGAGGTCTAGTCCTTCCTCGCTTCTTACTAGATAAACTTCCCTGTCAGGTTGGTTCCTATGGTTAACGTCTATAACTCCTTCTATATTTCGTAGAGCGATAGAAACCTCTCTTGGAGGACCATTTATTTCCACTTGGAGTTGATCAACGCCTTGCAATGTTTGCGCGAGGTTTTCTGGAGTATCCTCTGCCACAATATGTCCTTGGTGTATTATCAAGACCCGTTCACAGACCATGCTAACCTCTGGGAGTATGTGGCTGCTTAATACTACAGTTTGCTGTTTTCCTAAATCTTGGATTAGACGACGGGTTTCAACTACTTGTATTGGGTCGATTCCGATAGTTGGTTCGTCCATGACTAAGAGTTCTGGCTCATGCAGAATAGCTTGAGCGATTCCCACACGTTGTCTGTATCCCTTAGATAATTTTCCGATTATGGTTTTACTGTAGTCATTCAATCGACATAGTTCGATTACATCAGGTATCCGTCTTTTTAATTCCCTATTATTCATTCCTCTTAGAGAACCCATGTACCGCAAGTAATTGGTGACGGGCATCTCAGTGTATAAGGGCACAGTTTCAGGGAGATATCCGACGAGCTTGCGGACTTGCAATGAGTCCTTAACGACGTCGTGTCCTCCTATGGTCACTTGTCCCTGCGTGGGCGGCATATATCCGGTTAGAATGCGCATAGTGGTAGTTTTACCTGCTCCGTTGGGTCCCAGAAAACCGAGAATCTCTCCGCGTTTGACATTGAAGTTTACGTCATCGATAGCCGGTTGGGGTCCATAGAAGTGGGTCAGGCCACTGGCCTGTATCATAATGTCGTCGGTAGGTGCTGTCATATGCCGTTACGTATTCCATAGCACTCACGTCAGAAATTGAACAACTTTCTGCGTTAGGTGCTTAATTGTGTTCAAGTACAAGTGATGATATTCTAAACGACAGATTTTGCCAAGGTGTTTTTGAAACAAATATCAGGCAACCAGAAGACAATTTGGAGATGTAATGCACCTGATAATAGATGGTTACGGCGGCGATATATCAAAGATGTGGGATATGGAGACTGTACGCAGTTTCCTAACGGAATATCCTGACAATCTGGGTATGACCCGCATAACTGAGCCGAACGTTATTGAATATAATGGCCCTAATTACGACGATGCGGGTGTATCTGGGTTTGTTATCATCGCAGAAAGCCATATAAGCATCCATACGTTTCCTCGTAGAAACTATGTGAATATAGATATTTTCTCGTGTAAGGCTTTTGATAATGCACAAGCCTTAGAGGATGCTAAGAAACTGTTTTCCTTATCAGAAGTCAAGTCACTGGTATTAGATCGAGGATTGGAATGGCTGGATAGCGATCAGGGTTTGAATGAAACCTCTTCTCAGAGGAATGCTCTGGTGGTAGATAGATCTTAGTAAGGGAAATCTGCATATGCCTAAGGATATTCCTTGGATCAATAAGAACTTTTTAGCTCTGCCAGATACAGACAGCAATTTGGATGTAGCATCTGCTGTTGTGTTGCCAGTACCATACGATAGTACTGAGTCTTCCATAGTAGGAGCCAGAAATGGACCATCTGCTATCATACAGAGTTCATCAGAACTTGAAGACTATGATCTCGAATTAGATGTTGATATTTCCAATATAGGGATCTATACGAGCCCATATCTTGAACCTTATATGGGTTCACCGGAACTAATGACAGAGAGGGTTCAGCTGGCTGTTGAGTACTATCTGGGAATGGGCAAATTAGTGGGAGTACTTGGTGGTGAGCATTCAGTATCTATAGGATCCGCACTAGCTCATCAGAAATATTATCCGGATGCTACGGTTGTTTATCTAGACGCTCATGCAGATTTAAGAAATGAGTATATGGGAACTAAGTGGGGTCACGCCTCGGGAGCTCGTCGGATTCACGAACAAGGAAATATAGTGATAGTTGGGGTGCGTAGCTTATGCTACGAGGAGAAACTATACATAGATTCAAATGACCTCACGTGTGTCTTTTGGCCACCGGAAGATCCTAAGTATGTCGACAGCATAGTCGATTCTTTGAGTGAACATGTTTATCTAAGTGTGGATTTAGATGTCTTTGATCCGTCGATAATGTCCGCTGTAGGGAACCCCGAGCCGGGTGGTATGCATTGGCATGATGTCACAAACTTGATTAAACATATCGCTGATAAGCGAGAAATCGTAGGTTTTGACGTGAGTGAGCTTTCTCCTGACCAGGGGCCTCCATCATGTTCATATACTGCTTCAAAACTGGTTTATAAAATTTTAGCTTATGCTTGTAGAAACAAAATCTAACCTTATTGGAATAAGTTATTTGTTTGAGAGGATTCCTAACCTGACTATGCTAGAATTATCGGAGACTTAGTCTGAGGCTAATATGCATCCACGAGGCATAACTTATTTTGATCACGCAGGAACTACTCCCACCGATCCAGCGGTGGTAGAAGCTATGCTGCCTTATTTTGGTCATCTGTACGGAAATCCTTCGAGTGTCCACACTGTAGGACAAGAAGCACGCCATGCCTTGGACAACGCCCGAGAAAATGTCGCGTCTGTGTTGAATTGCCGAACCAGAGAAATAGTCTTCACTAGTGGCGGTACTGAGTCAGACAATGCTGCGATTCATGGCGCATCTACGGCATTACGTGAAACCGGCAATCATGTAATTACATCTAGCGTCGAACATCATGCTGTTTTGCATGCTTGCCAGTTCCTAGAAAATGTCGGGTTTGATGTCACTTATCTACCAGTTGATGGCAATGGTATCGTAACACCTGACTCGGTATATAACGCGATCAATCATGATACGACATTAGTTACTCTAATGTACGCTAATAATGAAATAGGGGCTATAAATCCTATAACTGATATTTCAAAAGCTGTAAAAATGAGATCTCAGGAACTGAATAGGACGATAGTAATGCATACAGATGCAGTCCAGGCCGCTGGTTTCTTGACTCTGGATGTTAGGGAACTAGGGGTTGATATGCTCAGTTTATCTGGGCATAAGTTCTATGGTCCTAAGGGCAGTGGAGTCTTGTATTTGAAACGAGGAACTCCATTCTTGCCATTGATTGTCGGTGGTGGGCAAGAGCGTGAGAGGCGTTCAGGTACTGAAAATATAGCTGGTATAGTTGGTTTCGCTACCGCATTGAAAACCGCGGATGATTGCCGAGATATCAATAGTGAACACTGTTCGAGTCTGAGAGACGAGATAATACGTAGGGTTATAGAGGAAATACCATCTGTGAGGTTAAATGGCGGTAGAAATAATAGACTCCCTAATAATGTCAATTTTGCATTTGAAGGGGTTGAAGGAGAGTCTATTTTACTAGGTCTTGATATGGCAGGTATAGCGGCATCAAGCGGTAGTGCTTGCAGTTCAGGATCTTTGGAACCGTCTCACGTATTGCTAGCATTGGGCCAGACCGCGGAGCTCGCAAGGAGCAGCCTTAGAATTACTCTTGGGAAGGATAACACTCATGATGAAATAGAGTATTTGATCAGTACTTTGACTGATCTGGTTGGAAATTTGCGTGAATTTCCCACGATGAATGTCTAAAATTATCCATTATTATACGGAGTATCTTTGTGTTAAGTAGAACCAGCCGTCATATATTAGTTCTTTGTTTATTCATGCTCGTGTTAGTAGCATGCTCTGAGGTCTCATCGGCGATAGGTCAGCGTTATAGGGGAAAGACTCTCGACGTGATTATAATGAGTATAGAGCGTGCCGATCAGGTGGCGTTCCCTGTAACTTATCGTACGGGAGGGGTCAAAACGCCCTCGCGATGTGATCCAGCCGATCCGGATGCTTCTACGTCAAACCAACCTCTTACCGAGGAAACAAAGCATTGGGAGATAACTCCATCATCTCCTGAACTAGAGTTGGTTTTACTAAAGCTAAAAGTTGAAAATCATACTGCTACTAATGCAATAGTTAATATCGATGAACGCTCTGCCGAGTTACGTGATTTTGTACAGGGCAAGTATTTCCCGATAAATGTTAACGATACTATGGTAGAGGTTGGTGAGCCAGAGAATCCGTATGACGAAAGAGCTATGGTATTTTTGTGGAATAAGTTGTCAGAGGCAGGAGAGGGAAGAGCCGTAGAGCTTAGAAGAGGATGTGGGTTGGAAGGATGGCTTTTGTTTGAAGCGCCCCAAGATACTAAGTTCCGTGAATTTAAATGGGTGGCCGGTGACTCTCTAACGATCGATTTTTAATCTTGAATTTGTTTTATAAACTCATCTCTGGAAAAGCACCAAATTATGGGACGATTACTGCATCGCCCCATCAAAGTATACTTCTGTAGCGTTATCACGCTGCAATCTTAAGTAAGATTCCTTTGTCATATTTGGGATATGCGTCGACACAACTTCCTGCGCTTTGCCACCGTTTGTGGCTAACAGATCTATGGTTGCCATGGCCAAAAGTTTGGCGGGCGTTATCACTGATGACTCATAGTCTTTGATAATGTATTCTTTGCTGTGCCCAGCTCCCACAGCTCCTGAAGTGTATGGATGACAAGAGGGTATAATTTGACTCAGGTCTCCCATGTCCGTGGAACCCCCTCTGTTCTTTTCTTGGGGTATTAGTATTACATTAGATTTCCCTAACAAGCCCGATGCGTTGTGAAAGAATAGGTTTTGGAGTGTGGGATCGTGTTTCATTGGGAGGTATCCTGGTATGTTGGTTATATTTACGCTCGCGCCTACAGCCAGTGCACCAGATTTGAAGCATCTATCCACAATGTTGGAATTCTTAACCACCGCTCGGGGAGTAGAGGATCGTACCCTCCATTCAAGTTGGACATCTGATGGGACTGCACTGACAGCTTCGCCTCCCGCTGTCATGATACCGTGTATTCTAACTACATCTTCGTCCATATAGATCTCACGATTTGCATTTATAGCTTGTAGTGCGAAAGAAGCTGCGTTTAGAGCGTTTACCCCAAGGTGAGGGGCGCTTCCTGCGTGTGCGCCTCGCCCTTTGTATTGAACATACTTCACTATGTGCCCGTTACTCGTTCCGCCGATGGCGAATTTTCGTTCACCCATGTCACCTGCTGTATGGCACATCATGGCGATATCAATGTCGTCAAATTCACCGAGTCCGATTAATTCCTGCTTGCCTCCCAGGAATTCTATTCTCTTTTCAGATCGTAGTTGGAGCCGTTTTGTGACTTCGATGAATTCCTCTGCTGGGACTGCAAAGGGCACTATCTCGCCCGAAAGGTCTTGTAATATTTCTTGATTAGACAAAGCAGTTATTGCCCCTAACAACATTCCTATCTGACAATGGTGTCCACAGGCGTGTGCTGCTCCTGTGACTGCGTCTGCGTGAGGGTGTTCATTGACAATTAAAGAATCAAGTTCACCAATTACAGCCACTTTCGGTCCCGGTCCGCCACCACACTTTATCGAGCCTTTAACTCCGGTTATAGCTAGTCCGGTTCTGTGTGGTATACCGAGTCGGTTGAATTCATCTGACACTAACTTGGCTGTACGAATTTCGTTATATCCTGATTCAGGGTTGTTCAAAATATCTTTAGCAATGTTTATCAATTGATCCTTGTGCTGATCAATTGTGGCACAAGCTTTCTGCTTCAATTCTTCAATACTTAACATAATGACTAGCCTTTAAAAGTTTCGTCTTGATCAAGATTTCTCATAAAAGTCAGGTATTCTGATCTGGTCATGTGCGGCCTATGATTAGCTAGTATGCGATTTCCAGCGATAGCTCCGTCGTATAGCAAATCAATTGCTGTGGCGACCATGGATTTAGCAGCGGTGATAACCGAAAGCTCATAATCCTCTATGACATAAGTTGCGCCGTGGCCGAGTCCGGTTGCTCCTCCTACATATGGGTGTATCGCTGGCATTATATTGCTGACGTCACCCATATCGGTGGACCCTGTTCTGTGACTGATGTGGCCTACGTTGTTTTTTCCAACTAAAGATACAGCGTTTGGCTCATAAACTTCAGCTAGGAGCGGATCTTGTCGGAGAGGCAGGTACCCAGGTATTGTTTGTATATTTACAGTAGCACCCACTGCCATTGCTCCTGCTTTCAGTGCTCGGTCTACTTTGGCGTTGGCGTCCAAGATAGCTTCAATTGTTTTACCACGGACAAATGTCTCCATTCGGACATCAGCTGGTACCGCGCTTACTGCTTCACCACCTTTGGTGATTATCGGATGGACTCTTATGGTATCGTCGTCTTTAAATGTTTCCCGATTGTAGTGTATGGCACTTAAAGCTAGAGAAGCTGCATTTAATGCATTGATTCCTAGGTGGGGGGAACCACCAGCATGCGCACCTTTCCCTATGAATTGTATTTTTTTTGCGACGGTACCATTATTAGTTCCACTTAGGCATAACTGGCCTTCAGATTCTGTACTGGTTGTGTGGACCATCATGGCCATGTCTACGTCATCGAACTCCCCTAATTTGATCAGTTCAGGCTTTCCTCCGAGGAATTCAATTTTACCGTCAGTTCGTAGTGAATTCCGATATTCTATTTCGATATATTCTTCAGCGGGCACAGCCATAAACACTAGGCGCCCACTTAGTGTACTTAATATGTCAGGGATGTTCAGACCTATCGCGGCCCCAATTAGCATTCCTATCTGACAATGATGCCCACAAGCATGGGCTGCTCCAGTTTCTGCATCTGAGAAAGGATGTTCGTTTACAATTAACGAGTCTAATTCTCCTATAAGAGCTAGTGTGGGGCCAGGGTTGTCGGTGGATATCTCTCCTTTAACCCCTGTAAGGGCTAAACCTGAGCGAAATGGGATGCCGAGTTCTGCGAATTTTTTTGATACTAGAGTGGAAGTTTTCACTTCTCTAAACCCAGGTTCCGGATTTACGAGAATTTCTTTTGAGATGTTTATTATTTCCTCTACTCTTGAATCTATCTGCTGGAAAGCTTTTTGTTTAAGATCTTCTATAGAAAACACGTCTTAATATCCTTGTAAATGGTCTGAATAAACTGAGTCTCTGAATTGTAGCAGAGGTCAATGAGAATGGATATCGGTAGTATATAATGGCTTCATGATGTTAAAGAAGATCATTCTGGCTCCTCAATCATACAAAGGAAGCATACATGCTTTTGAAGCTGCCGAAGCTATGCGGCGGGGCGTTCTCAGAGCTAATCCTGAGTTAGAAACGGTACTTGTTCCCGTGGCAGATGGTGGTGATGGAACTCTTGAAGCGTTAGTTTCTACAACAGGCGGCGAAATATATAAAAGCGTGGTGACTGGTCCTCTTGGCCAACCTGTGGACGCTAATTGGGGGGTCATGGGGGATGGAAATACAGCTGTTATAGAGATGGCTCTTGCTTCGGGGTTAGCACTTATTCCGCATAACCTGAGAGACCCGCGACGGGCAACTACCAGAGGAACTGGAGAGCTTATAAAAGAGGCTCTGGACAAAGGTTTTAAGAATATAGTAGTTGGATTGGGAGGGAGTGCGACTAATGATGCTGGGTCTGGTATGGCATCGGCATTGGGGATTAAGTTCCTGGACTGTAACGGTCAAATTTTACCACCAGGGGGGCAATCCTTATCTAACTTAGACTCAATAGATATGTCCAAAGCCCATCCAAGATTGTCACAGGCTAATATAGTCGGAGCGACTGACGTAACAAATACGTTATGTGGTGATCAAGGAGCTTCCGCCATATTTGGGCCTCAGAAAGGCGCAAGTCCTGATATGGTACGAGAGTTGGACCAAGCTTTAGCTAAATTTGCCGCAGTCGTGGCCTCAGACTTAGGAAAGTCTGTTATAGATGTTCCTGGGAGTGGTGCTGCAGGCGGACTAGGAGCTGGGCTTATGGCGTTTGCTAATGCAGATCTACAATCCGGTATAGATATGGTGTGTGATGTTCTACAGTTTGACCAGCATTTGCGTGGAGCTAGCCTTATTTTGACAGGAGAAGGGAGATCTGATGAGTCTACTATTTATGATAAAGCTCCCGTTGGAGTAGCTAGGAGAGCCGCGAAATTTAAGGTTCCTACTGTCATAATGTCAGGTAGTATTGGGGAAGGATACCAAAAGCTATATGACCATGGTATTTCTGGCATAGTGTGTATTGGGGATAGGCCAATGAGTTTCGAACGCAGCATTGAAAGGACCGCGGATTTGTTGGAGGGTGCTACAGAGCGGACCGTTAGGATGTTAGGGGCTTTCGTTGATCTCCATTTGGATGATTAAAACTCTGGTCGTTACTCAACTCTCTCTGCTACGAACTCTACAATTGTTTTAGAAAGTTCTATTGCCCTCTCTGAGTCTTCTACCTGAAACGCGTCATGTGAGGTACCACTGGGCAGGAATTCAGGATATCGAGTGATGTAATAATATTTATCTAGCTGCCTTGCTTCACTTTTAACCGTATCAAAAAACATGTCAAATATCTTGGCATCTTCACAAAGATCTATTAATGAGTTGCCCCATACATCTTCTGATCCCCTGAAATACAGATATCCTTTAATCGCTTTTTCTGCGGCCTGTTGGCCAAGGAAACATGCTATGTTGAATCTATTACCGCCTTGGTTAAACTCTGCATCGTCTAAATCCTGTCGGCTCTGTTGTAGCCAGCGGAGGCCTTCTTTCTTAAAGTCCGGCATCGTAAATTACTCTTCCTTTCTGACATGCATTGTACAGGGCGGGTAATTCGTCAGGTAATGTCTCGAATTCTGTTGGAGTATAGACCAATGTTTCCACATCAACCATGCTACTAAGGTGATAGGAGAAGAAATCTGCTCTTCTGCCAAATTGGCGATCCGTATCATGAACAATGATCAATCTGATGCTGCTTTCAGGTGAATAGTCACCAGACACCATGTCTCCACTGAGGATGACTTTTTCTACTCCAAGTGTAGGTAGAAGCTCTTGTATGGTTGCCAACTCCTGTTCAAGCATTTGCTCTCTAAACTTGGTAAATCCAATCCGAACAGGCATTTTTGCCTCCTAGTCTAAAAGTAGCATATGGACTTCTTTAGGTCCGTGGACGCCTATTACTATCGTCTGTTCTATGTCAGCTGTGCGGCTAGGTCCTGTGATGAAGTTTAGATAGCTGCCCATATCGTTCCCTAGATGATAATCTAAGCGCCTCAATAGGAATACGTCATCTAGGCTGCGGAGTATATCTTGTTTCCTCACTAGTGCAATGTGAACGGGAGGAACTACAGATACTAACCTGCTCAAGCCTTTTCTAGGTAGTATTACGACAGAACCTGTTTCGGCTACGGCGTAATCAGCCCCTGTAATACCTATTCCAGAAGAAATAATGTCTTCTCTCAGTCTTATCCTATCCTCTTGTAAATCGGTACGGGCGATTGTTGTAATTTTGCATCCCAGGTTGGATAATCCGGAATCTATGGAATATTCGTAAAAAACCTCTTGATCTGTTCTGGTTATATCAGTGCTCCCCCACTTCTTGGTTATTTCACTGATGACGTCTAATATTCCCTCCATATTGACAGGGTGGTGTACATTCCAACCTCTTGCTTCTGCAGTTGCCGACAATTTTGTTGTCAGACCATCAATATCGTTGTTTAGACTTAAACGCAGGTCTTCAGATAGCTGTTGAAGTTCCCACGTGCTCTGACTAAGGTTTCCACGCTGAATAACTGGCTGCCCTTCATTTTTACCTAGGCAATCCCTTATGGATTCAAGAAATATATCCTTTGGAGTACCGAGGTTTTTCATAGGGTTATCCATTATTATCTTGATTGTCCTTAAGGCCGTCTTTCCATATCTGATGGAATGTCTTATCCGGCAGTTTCGGAAGATCTCTTGATCGTGTCCATATTGAAAGCGGCGGGATTGGCACAGAAGAAATCACTCCACCCTTTAGAAATGGTTTCTGAAGTCCGGTTAATATCATAGTTCCCAGTTTTAAAATTCCGGGATGTTTCATGAGCTTTGTGTAACTTTTTGCAGCAATGTCCTCAGAAAATTTACTGGTGCTATTGGCGTTGCTATTTGGCTGAACCAACTCTTCTCTAAGATTTAGAAGCATTCTGGGTATATTTATTTTGATTGGGCAGGCTTCTCTGCAGGCCCCGCATAAGCTTGATGCAAAAGGTAAATCCTTAGCATTTTGTAGGACTGTGAGATTAGGGGTAACGATAGAGCCAATCGGACCAGGGTATACCCAGCCGTACGCATGTCCTCCGACTTTCTGATATACAGGGCATATGTTTAGGCATGCTCCACACCGGATACAATATAAAGCCTCACGTAGCTTGGGGTCAGCTAACATTTTCGATCTGCCGTTATCTACAATTATTAGGTGGAATTGTTCAGGGCCATCTTCGTCAGTAACCCTACGAGGTCCCGTGACGATGCTCACATAGCTAGTTAGCCTTTGCCCTGTGGCAGATCTGGGAAGTAGTCTTAGGAATGTTGCCAGATCTTCTAGGGAAGGTATGACTTTCTCCATTCCAGTTATACCAATATGGATTCTTGGTGCGGATGTGCAAAGCCTGCCATTACCTTCATTAGTGATAATAACTAAAGATCCAGTTTCAGCGACAAGAAAGTTAGCTCCGCTGATTCCGAGATCTGCGTTTAGAAATTTGTCCCGTAATATCTCTCGTGCAGTCTTGGCCATTGCCTCAATGTCTTCATTGTATGGTATGCCTAATTTGTCCTGAAATAATGACGCTACTTGGCCTTTTGTTTTGTGCAGAGCTGGTGCAACAAGATGGGAGGGGGTTTCTCCAGCCAACTGGATTATATATTCGCCTAAATCCGTTTCGTATACATCTACTCCGAGGCTTTCTAAAACACCGTTCAATCCTAATTCTTCGGAGACCATGGATTTGCTTTTGGTGGCGATTTGTATATTATTAGCCTCCACTAATTTAGATACAATTGCGTTTGCCTCATTATCATCACGAGCAAAATGTACATGCCCCCCAGCCTTGGTCACGTTTGTATAGAGCATGTCCAGATAGTAATCCAGGTTTTCGATAGTATGTTCCTTAATTTCCCTTGCTTTAAGGCGCCACTCTTCCCATTTGGCCTCGCTTATTTCTTCAATAGCCTCTCTTCTCGCTCCGTCAAATCCAGTCCCAACTTTTTCAAGGGCTTGGCGAAGCTGAGGGTCTTTGATTGCCATTTGAGAAGAGGCAAGGAAATTCTTGGTTTTTATCTCAGCCATTAGCTGCTTTCCTCATCCAATATTTCAGCCAAATGTTTGACTTTTATCTCTGATTTATTTCTCGTGAGTGCTCCTCCTATATTCATCAGGCAACTCATATCGCATGAAACTAATATGTCACATGAAGTAGAAAGAACGTTATCCACTTTATCGGATAACATAGCTTCAGATATATGGGGGTATTTGACAGAAAATGTTCCTCCGAATCCACAGCACACATCACGATGTGGTAAATCAACAGTTTGTATGCCTTGTACTCCTTCCAATAAAGACAAGGGTTGGTTCTTTACTCCAAGTTCGCGAAGCATATGACAACTAGTATGGAATGTGTGGAGACCGTCGCTGGAGGATTTTACTTGGTTAACATTGAGTACTTCAACTAGAAATTCAGAGAATTCGTAGACCTTCTTTGAGAAATCCTGGGCAAGTTTATGTAGTTTAGGATCGGATTCGAACAACCCTGGGTAAAATTCTCTGAACATGGCGGCGCATGAGCCTGATGGCACAACGATGTACTCGCTGTCTTTGAAACTTTCTATAACCCTAAGTGCCAATTCCCTAGCTTGAGATACATATCCGGAATTGAAAAGTGGTTGCCCACAGCAACTCTGATCGACAGGAAACTCTACATGTACGCCTAGTTTTCGTAGTACATTGACAACACTGACCCCGACTTGGGGGTAGAGTTGGTCGACAATACATGTGACGTATAATGATGCCGTTATACCCTTCGGGTTGACCACCAATAATCACCTTATCATGCGTTATATTGACTAGGGTATCATAAGTATAAAGGTAACATAAGCTGTTAGTTAGTATTACCAGATAAATAACAGCTTATGTGTTAGTTTCGGTATTATTTGTCAGGGATGGTGTTTGCTATAAATTAACTCCTCGTTCCTTAAGTTTATCGGGAGTAGCTATTTCATAGAATTCAATAGGATACTCTTTACTACCATCTGGATTTGTCACCAGTAGTTCCTGCATCTTGGCGTTGTCTGTCCGCACTGAATCTGGGACATTCGTTGGCCAATTCGGCTCAATAGTGTCTTGGATCCATTCAGCAATGACAGTATTGGGCGTACCCGGCAAGCCCTGCCCGCCAATGTATATCTGGGCTTTATTCCTTCCGTTTGATTCATATGCTTCGCAAATTTTCGTTAGATAGCCTGCAACTTCCCACGCTTTTCCCGGTTGAGTTCTGGCAACTCTTCTGATCATGTACATATTGGTTCCTCCTTCGTGTATCAAATTATTATATTAATATTGATGATTGTCGGCTAGATATTGGATAACTAAGGGTAGTTGCAGTTCTAAAACAGTTCCTGCCATGATACGATGATTGATACTGATATTATTCCTAATCTCATATGATGACTAAAATGTGGGGAAGTGAGAGTTTTATGGAGTTTGGTATTTTCGGAAGTGCCCAGGCTAAGAGAGGTGGCCCTAGTGATGACAGTGCGGTAGGATTTCGTGAATTTGTCGATCGTAATATATCCGCTGAGAAACTAGGCTATAAAAGCAGCTTTGTCGTTGAACATCATTTCACAGGATTCGGCCAAATCTCCGCTACTCTTAACCTGTTAACGTGGATAGCTGCTCGTACAAGTACGTTGCGACTTGGAACGGCTGTGCTAGTCCTGCCTTGGCATAACCCTGTATTACTAGCAGAACAAATAGCTACATTGGATTTATTGTCTGGCGGTAGGATTGATATCGGTATCGGGAAAGGATATCGGTTGAATGAATTTGATGGATTTGCCATACCCATTGAAGAGTCAGATGAAAGATTTCAGGAATGCCTAGATGTCATGCTAAAAGCATGGACATCGGATCAAGCATGGTCCCACGATGGTAAATATTGGAAATTCAAAGATGTGGTTGTAGAACCTCCTACTCACCAAAGACCGCATCCTAAATTATGGATGGGAGCTGGGAGTGATCGTTCAGTGAAACAGGTTGCTGCTTTGGGTTACAACATGTTGCTTGGGCAGTTTGACTCAGTAGAACAAATTGCCCAAGCTATAGATTTGTATAAAAGAGAAGTTGAGTCCCATGGTCGGGTATATGATCCCAAGAACGTTGCTGTTGCTAGATCTCTTTACATTTTAGATTCCGAAGAAGAATATGAGAAAGCTCTACAAGCTCGAATGGCAGGACGCCGTAGAACCCAAGAATTGACTAAACGACCTGGGTTTGAAGATACAAGAGAGGCCGCTCTATTGGGAACTATGTATGGGTCTGTTGATATTATCAGGCAGAATATTCAAGAACTGATGGATATAGGAGCTGAATACGTGTTGTTGAATAGTCCTAACGGTCTTACATCGTTGGAAACTTTTGCTTTAAAGATAATGCCGGAGTTCAGCAGCAACTTGACTCCGGCATCGCCTTAGTTTATGACCATTGATTGTCTGGGGGCCAAATATTAGAACACCCTCTTCCTGCTCCGTATGAGCCTATGTCTTCACGCCATTCATCACTCATTGCTCTGAATTTCAAATAATGCGGAGATTGAGTGTGGGCCTGAAAAGCGGCTTCATCCTTATATACTTCATATACCCAAATTCTATTTTCGTTGTTAGCATCCTGGATCACATTAAATCTCAGGCAGCCAGGTTCGTCATTTTGAGCATGGCTAGCATTTTCTTTTATCCCCTCTATGAATCGATCCTTGAACCCTTCTTTTATTTCGATTGCTATATTGACGATATACATTTTTTCTCCTCGGTAAATAGATTGAGGTCTATCACTAATAATAGCTGGTTTCCTTTATATGAATCTAGCATCTAAATCTTTGTATACATACTTAGCTAATGGTTTTACATTGTATGATAAGGTGCACGAATATCCGGATTAGTAGATCGTTTATATGCAGAAGCCGATTCCTTTTCAAATTTATTTATCTACCATCATCAGTGCTTGTTTATATATGGAATCCTTTGGTTTTACAAACCACTGTGAAAGCCTTATCACTAAAGATTGGTTAAGGCGCCACGTAGCACTTAAACTAGAAATTTATTCGAAGGATTACCCAAATGATTTTGTCATAACTAAGACAGGAAGATTTTGTTGGGAATATCGATTTGAGGCCGCTATGGTTAGGTTGTTAGATATGCAGTGCCTTTCTCAGGAATATCCGGTTCCTTCGGATTGGCAAGGAAATCGGTATTATTTGACTGATTATGGCAGGGCATTAAAATGGGTGTAACAACCGAGTTTAATGCCCTGAAATATGTCTTATAGTCTCCAATAGTTGAGTGGGATCTTCCACCAAGGAGAAATTATCATCAAGGTACATTATTTAATCCTGCTGGTGATATTAATTCTAACAGCTAGTCTGTTATTTATACCTAACCCTACAGCTCGACGATTTATAAAGATTGAAAATGCTTTCGCGCTGGATCTCGCTGCAGTTGAATTATCTAATAATACTTCTGTAACCAAACCAGTTTTGATCTCATTGCGCTACCCACGTATTCATTCGGGCTTTATACATAGATTTCTTGGATTGACGTCTCTGCCATGCAAAGAGGCTAGGGATAAATTATCTGAAGTTTCTGAAGTTCATTTTGCAGCTGTTCTTCAATACCGAGATAAACTCATTAAGGAAGCCAGTTTAGAGCAGTCTTATGATGCTAACGGAGAATTGCTAGTTGATTATAAAGAATTAGCTAGGTTGTTGATCCCGTATAGGACGGATTTTCAGGCGGCACATATCGGAGTAGCCCAAAACTGCAAGGCAGATTTCTAGGGATCTAATAGAGATTCTATCATTGCGTCGTCTTCTGGACTAAATCCAGATTTTGTATTGTATTTAGATCTTTGTCGGTTCAAGATTGATTTGATCGCTGGATCGCCTTCTTCGATGCGCTTTGACAGGTCACTAAGTGCTTCATGAAGGTTGTCTATTCTATCCTGTTGCTTGCGTACGATTTCTATAAGTTGGTATCTGGTGAAAGTTTCTAAGTTGTCTTGATTTGGAATTTCATCTAACAAATTCATTTACACTATATTATATCTGTGGTTTTCACAACAACAACCCTATAGATTGCTCTTCTGTCGCTGCAGACAGTATTTCGAATTATTGTATGTATGAGGAAATATTTATTTGAGATAAGTACTGGGAAACAATAGGTATTCTTAGTGTATTTTCACTGCTGCGGATTTAGATTGTGTTTGGTGTATACTGTGTTAAGCGTAACTCCTTCTTGATAACGCGGGAAGGATTGTTGTGTAGGGTGGGTTGGTTTTCCCAGCTGATCCACCCGTAATATGAGGGCGTCTATGCAGAGTGATTTCCGAAAATTGGCAGAGCGAGCGAAGCGAGTAACTAACGCTATAAGTCCTGAGGATGCCTATAAATTATTGAAAGAGTCTCCAAATGCAATCTTAATTGAGACCAGAGATCCAGATAATGTTCCAGAGGAAGACATAGTAAATGGCAGCATAATGATATCTATGGATAAATTAGTTGAATCCTATGAAAATGCGACGAGTCTTTCTGATTGTGATCCGAGATTATCTGACAAAGACGTAGTAATTGTTACGACTTGAAAATTAGGCAATAGGGCAGCCGTGAGCGCCGAAGCATTAGGAAATCTGGGATACAAACATGTTTCTTATGTCGAGGGCGGGATGGAATCATGGAAAGATATTGGATTGCCTAAACAGCTCTAAATGTATTTCTATCATTTGGATAGTGACGGGTTCGACAAATGGTCAGTAATATCTTCCTTGTGGGTTTTTGTGCAACTCCGAATCTTGCTCATGTTGGGGGCAGTTTTAAAGTGAGTAAGTTGCAAGGTGGGTTTGTACCCACTTTCTTTTCTTGGAGAATAAAGTTAATATTCTGGCCAATCGTGGGAATATTTAGAAAATACCTCAGTTGCTTAGTTATTGTGTTAAGTTGCACCTTGTTGTTGAGTGCGCTAGGGTTTG
>MDTE01041514.1_pt1 | contig 29018 bp, 41 predicted proteins | sample 811231 | NCBI WGS metagenome assembly MDTE01 (sample SAMN05326651, study PRJNA326480) | marine metagenome | isolation source: seawater | place: Indian Ocean: Red Sea | collected 2010 | reverse complement strand
TATGATAACCCAAAAGGCCTATAGAGTTAATTTTAATGGCGGTTATAAAAAAATTTTCAGCTGTTAAAAAAATCCAAAAACACCTTTTAGGAATCCAAAATCTATCTATTCAGGAAGTACTTCTTATACTAGACGAGGCAAAAAACTTTATTAAATTGAATAGAAGTGAGTCTAAAAAATTAGATTTATTGAGAGGGAAAACTCAAATTAACTTATTTTTTGAACCTTCCACCAGAACACAAAGCTCATTTGAATTAGCTGGTAAAAGACTGGGTGCTGATGTCATGACAATGAATGTTGGAAATTCTTCGTTAAAAAAAGGTGAAACTATACTAGACACAGCAATGTCTCTTAACGCAATGCATCCGGATATTATAATAGTTAGACACCAAGACTCCGGGGCTCCAAACCTTTTGTCTCAAAAAGTGAATTGTACTGTAATTAATGCTGGAGATGGTTTGCGAGAGCACCCTACCCAAGCACTACTTGATGCTCTAACAATAATTAATAGAAAAGGAAAAATTGAAGGATTAAAAATTGCTATCTGCGGAGATATACTTCATTCTAGAGTAGCCAGATCAAATATTTATTTATTAAATATGTTGGGTGCAGAAGTGAATATTATTGCTCCAAAAACTTTAATGCCTACCTCTATCAACAAACTTGGTGTTAAAGGATTTACGAACATGAAAGAAGGTTTAAAATCCTGTGACATTGTTATGATGTTGAGATTACAAAACGAAAGAATGACAGGATCTTTTTTGCCTTCAAAAAGAGAATATTACGAATATTTTGGTTTAACACCTGATAAACTTAAACTTGCAAAAAAAGATGCTTTAATAATGCATCCCGGACCAATGAATAGAGGAGTTGAGATTGATACAAAACTAGCCGATGATATCAATGTAAGTTTGGTTAAAGAACAGGTTGAGTTAGGTGTGGCTGTTAGAATGGCTTGTTTGAAACTGTATTGTAAATAATGAAAGAAAAATATTTTATAAATGGAAGAATAATCGATCCATCACAAAATATTGATGAGGTTGGCGGAATAATAATTGATCCTAATGGCAAAATTAAAGCTGTAGGTAAAAGTGTCAAAAAAGGAAATATTCCAACTAAAGCGGAAAAAATAGATTTAAAAGGAAAGGTTTTAATACCAGGAATTGTAGATATGAAAGTATTTATTGGAGAACCTGGTTTTGAATACAAAGAAAATTTTAGAAGTTTGAGTAGTGCGGCTCTATCAGGAGGCGTTACATCTGTTGTTTCAATGCCTAATACTAGCCCGGTTATAGATAATGTTTCTATGGTAGATTTTATACTTAGAAGAGGAAGAGATAAGGCAGGCATTAATATTTACCCTTCAGCGACTCTTACTAGAAATATGGATGGAAAACTTATGACTGAGTTTGGTTTGCTATCTAAAAAAGGAATAGTTGGATTTACAGACGCAACAAAAACAGTTCAAAATTCTGAAATAATGTCTAGAATTATGAATTATGCTTCCGATCTTGATGTACTTGTTATGCAACACCCTGAAGACCAAGAACTTTCTAAAGGAAGATGTATTAACGAAGGAGAGGTTTCAACCAGACTCGGCTTGCAAGGCATACCTCATATTGCAGAAAAAATTATAATTGAGAGAGATTTATCTCTTTTGGAAGAATACCCATGTAGATACCATATATCACAATTATCTTCAGCTAAATCTGTAGATGTAATAAAAAAGTATAAAAAAAATGGTTTGAATTTTTCAGCTGGTGTTTCAATAAATAATCTTTCTCTTAATGAAAATGACATAGGTGATTTTAAAACTTTTATGAAGATTTCTCCACCTTTGAGAAAAGAAGAAGATAGAAAGGCTTTGATCCAAGGTATTAAAGATGGTTTTATAGATGTTATTGTATCCGATCACAAACCTGAGGATGAAGAGAGTAAAAGACTTCCATTTTCACAGGCAGCAGAAGGTTCAATTGGAATTGAGACACTTCTTTCACTAGCTCTTGAACTTTATCACAATCAGTCCCTTCCTTTAAAAAAAATAATAGAAACTATTACTTGTAATCCAGCAAAAATATTAAAAATTAATAAAGGAACTTTAAAAAAAGGATCTGATGCAGATTTATGTATTTTTGACCTGGATCAACCATGGAAAGTAGATGTTTCAAAACTAAAATCTAAATCTAAAAATGCAGCAATAGAAAACAGAAAACTACAAGGTAAAATTTTAATGACTTTTTTAAATGGAGAGCTAGTGTTTGATACCAAATAATATAGAAACTTTTGTTTTATTAATTTCTTCATACTTTATAGGGTCCATTCCTTTTGGTTTGATATTTACTAAACTTTTTTTAAAAAAAGATGTCAGAAATATTGGTTCAGGAAATATAGGTGCTACAAATGTTTTAAGAACTGGTAGTAAGCTATTAGCTTTATTAACTTTAATTTTTGATGTTGGTAAAGGTTATCTAATAACTAAATACGCATTAATTTATTATCCTGAAGGCATATTTTTAATGGGTTTAATTTGTTTTTTAGGTCATATTTTTCCAGTATGGCTAAAGTTTAAAGGTGGTAAAGGTGTAGCTGTTTATTTGGGAATAGTTCTTGCTGTTTCATTTAAATTGGCTTTGGTTTTTGTAGCTACCTGGTTGATTATTTTGTTTGTATTTAAATATTCCTCCCTTTCATCCATTCTAGCTTCTTTTATATTAATTTTTTATAATTATTTTTTTGGTGAATATTTTATGATTGTTTACTTAGTTTGGTTATTTGTAATAATTTTGTTTACTCATTGGCAAAATATTCGAAGAATTAAACAGGGAAAAGAAAATAAGATTAAGTTATAAGTACTGTCTTTTCTAGTTTTTTAATAATAAATTTGACAAACTCGTTTAATTTTGAAAATAAACAATTAATGAACTTAGTAATTGTTGAAAGTCCAGCGAAAGCTAAAACTATAAATAAATACCTAGGAAAAGATTATAAGGTATTGGCAAGTTATGGTCATGTCAGGGATCTGCCTTCTAAAAATGGTTCCGTTGATCCTGAAAATAATTTTAAAATGGAATGGGAACTAGATACTTTCTCAAAGAAATATTTAAAAGAAATAACTGATGCCGCAGTTGACTCTAAAAGAATTATCTTGGCTACTGACCCGGATAGAGAGGGTGAAGCTATAGCTTGGCATGTTAGGGAAATACTTGAAAGCAAAAAACTTTTAAAGGGAAAAAAAGTAGAAAGAGTTGTTTTCAATGAAATTACAAAAAAGGCTGTAACAAATGGAATTAATAATCCTAGAGAAATTGAATCTCTATTAGTTAATGCTTACATGGCTAGAAGAGCTTTGGATTATCTTGTAGGTTTTAATATATCTCCAATTTTATGGACGAAACTACCAGGTTCAAAATCTGCAGGCCGTGTTCAATCAGTTGCACTAAGACTTATAACTGAACGTGAACATGAAATTGAACTTTTTAAACCAGAAGAGTTTTGGACTATTACAAGTAACTTTCAATATGACGATAAACTTATTAATTCTAAACTTTCTATATTTTCTGGAAAAAAAATAGAAAAGTTTTCATTTAAAAAGAAAATAGAATCTGAAAAAGCATTAAATGAAATTAAAATTCAATCATACAAGATAATCGATGTATCTTCAAAAGTTTATCGAAGAAATCCATTAGCTCCATTTACAACTTCAACCCTTCAACAAACTGCGTCAGGTAAATTTGGCTTTGGCGCATCTAGAACGATGCAAATAGCCCAAAGACTATATCAAGGAATAGATTTTGGGGGTGATACTGTGGGGCTAATTACCTATATGAGAACAGATGGAACTCAAATTTCAAATGAAGCTATTTCTGATTTTAGAAGTTATATAGATAAAGAACATGGAAAAGAATATCTTCCAGAGAAACCAAATAGTTATGCAGGGAAAAAAGCAAAGAACGCTCAAGAAGCTCATGAGGCTATTAGGCCGACAGATGTTAGAAGAAAACCTTCTGATATGAAAAAATATTTAAGTACCGATCAGTCTAAACTTTATGAATTAATTTGGAATAGAGCAGTATCTTCCCAAATGAATCCAGCTGAGTTTGATAGAAAAAGTATAACTATAGAGTCTGATGATAAAAAAATTAATTTTAAAGCAAATGGTTCTACCGTTAAATTTGAAGGATATTTAAAAGTTTATAAATTCGAAGAAAAGGATGAAGATCTTAAAAATATTTTACCCGAGGTAAAAATTGGAGATAAAGTCTCTATAAAAGAATTAATTGATGATCAGCATTTTACAGATCCTCCACCAAGGTATTCCGAGGCCAGCCTTGTTAAAAAAATGGAAGAATTAGGGATAGGGCGTCCATCAACATATGCTAGTATAATATCAGTTTTATCCACTAGAAATTATGTTGAGTTATTAAATAAAAGATTCCATCCAACAGATCGTGGTAAATTACTTTCTGCATTTCTTGAAAAATTATTTACAAAATATGTTGATTATAATTTCACTGCTGAATTAGAAAATCAATTAGACGAGATTACAAGTGGTAAAATTGATTGGGTTAAAGTTTTGGATGGTTTTTGGAAAGATTTTTATTCGAATGTAGGTCAAGTTAAAGAAAAAAGAACTAGAGAGGTTTTAGATCTACTGAATGAAAGTTTGGGCGATCTAGTATTTGAAAGAGATAACAACGATGCAATTGATAGAAAATGTAAAATTTGCGAAACTGGCCAATTAAGTCTTAAAAATAGTTTTAGAGGAGGCGCTTTTATAGGATGTTCGAATTATCCCGAGTGTAAATTCACTAGGCCGTTATCTAAATCTAAAGCTTCACAACAAATCAATTTGTCAGAACCTAAATTAATTGGGAAAAATGATTTAGGTAAGGAAATTTTTCTTAAAAATGGAAGATTTGGTCCATATTTACAATTCGAAATTGAGGCTGATAAAACAAGTGAAAATAAAGTTAAAAAATCAAAAAAGAAGAAAGAGAATGAGAATTTAAAAAATGTATCAATCCCTAAAGGCCTTCCTATTGAAAATGTAGATTTAGAGAAAGCCAAATATCTGTGTTCTCTTCCAAAAATAATTGGTAAGCACCCCGAGTTAAATGATGACATAACTATAAATATAGGAAGATTTGGTCCCTATTTAAAATGCTCAAATAAATCTGCAAGAATTGAAAGTGTTGATGAGTTATTTACAATAGGTCTTAATAGAGCGATTACTTTAATTTCTGAGGCAAAACCTGGAAGAATGTCATCTTCCGAAATTAAAAATCTTGGTGAACATCCTGAAGATAAGAAAGTTGTTAGGATTATGAAGGGTCAATATGGGCCTTATATTAAATATAAATCCATAAATGCAACAATACCTGAGGATAAAGATCCTAGCGAAATCACCATGGAAGAAGCAATTATTCTTATAGAAAAAAGAAAAGAATATGATAAATCTAAAAAGAATAAAAGAAAGGGAAAAAAATGAAAAAAACATTGTTTATAATAACTTCATTTATATTTTTGTTTACAAATATATCTTACTCGGCAGAAAAACCATGTTCTGAATTTAACAAGTGGACTGAAAATTATGCATATCAAAAATGCATGTCTAAAATAAAAGCTGATTCAAATTCCGAGGGTAAAAATAAAGGTTTTTTATCTAATCTGAACAAAAAATATAAAGACACAAGAAAAAAAGTAGCTCCTAAAACAGGTGCTGAAATCTGGAAAGATTTTAAAAATAGACCCAAGGAATGAACTATTATGGGCGCAGAGGATAAGCTAAAGTCTTTAAATATAATTTTGCCAAAAGCACCAGATCCTGTCGGTGCTTATGTGGCAAGCAAAAAAACAGGAAATTTAATTTTTATTTCTGGGCAAGTTTCTTTAAAATCTGATGGTAATTTAATATCAGGTAAGGTTGGTAAAGACCTAAATTTAGAAGAAGCGCAACATGCTGCAAAAGTGTGCGGTTTAAATATTCTATCTCAACTAAAAAAAATATGTGGTGGTAACTTAAATAAAGTGAAGAGTTGCATGAAATTAACAGGATACGTAAATTCTACTGAAGATTTTACAAAACAGCCGCAAGTTATTAATGGTGCTTCTGAATTGATATCTTCTATATTTGAAAATACCGGTAAGCATACAAGAGCCGCAGTAAGTGTAAACTCATTACCTTTAGGAGCTGCTGTTGAAATTGATGCTATATTTGAAATTTAATTATCTTCCAATAGAATAATATTTGATATTATTTTTTTTCATTTCTTCAGGATTGTACAGGTTCCTCATGTCATAAATTTTAAAATGATTTTTTTTTACTATTTTCTTAAAATCTATAGATTTAAATTCATCCCATTCTGTGTTTATTATAATAAGGTCAGTTCCAATGCAGGCTTTATTTAAATTATTTACATATTGTAGATTTTTAATACTTTTAAATTCATTTTTTGAACCTGAAGGATCGTAATATCTTATTAATGCACCTTTCTTTAACAAATAAGGAATTAAAACTAAGCTTGAAGACTCTCTCATGTCATCCGTATTAGCTTTAAAAGTTACACCTAGCACAGTTATTCTTTTATTTTTGATTTTATTATTTAATATTTCATTTACTCTTTGAGTTAATAAAATTTTTCTTTTTTGGTTAGATTTAATTACTGATTTGACAATTGATAGATTCGTTTTAAATTTATCAGCAATTGAAACTAAACCCTTTGTATCTTTAGGAAAACAAGATCCGCCATACGCAGGTCCTGCACGTAAAAATCTACTGCCAATTCTGGCGTCTGATCCAATTCCTACAGAAATATCTTCGACATTTATACCAACAGATTCACACAAGTTAGCAATTTCATTAATAAAAGTAATTTTTGTTGCTAAAAAAGCATTTGCTGCATATTTAATAAGTTCAGCACCTTTTCTTGATGTACAAAAAAATTTAGCACCCTTTTTAATTAAAGGATCATAAAGAAGTTCCATTTTTTTAAAGATTTTTTTATTATTAGAACCAATAACAATTCTGTCTGGATATTTAAAATCTCTTATAGCCTCACCTTCTCTTAAAAATTCAGGGTTAGATATAACATCAAACAAGGATTTTCTAACTTTTTTACCAATTATCTTTTCGATTTGGTCGCCTGTTGTTACAGGGACTGTAGATTTATTAACAATAATTTTATAACTTTTAATGTGTTTTGATATCGCTTTAGCAACACTATAAACCTGTGAAAGATCAACCAAATTTGAGCCTTTTCTTGTTGGAGTTCCAACACAAATAAAAATTATTTGTGATTCTTTAACAGCTCTTCCTAAATCATCAGTAAAATCTAATCTTTTCGATTTAAAATTATTTCTAATTAAATCATCTAGACCTGGTTCGTATATTGGAGATATAGAATTTTTTAATTTATTTATTTTTGTTTTATCTTTGTCTAAACATAAAACTTTATTTCCTAAATCCGCAAAACAAGTTCCAGTGACTAAACCAACATAACCTGTTCCTATCATGCATATTTTCATAACAATTAATTATAAATATTTTGAAATTGTAAGTCCGGAGTTAACAAATCCTTCAAGGGTACCGCAATCCATATATTTTCCTCTAAAAATATTTCCATAAAATTTTTCATTTTTGTTAACTAAAGTTTTTATAGCATCTGTTATATGTATCTCTCCGCCTTTGCCTTTTTTTTGATTCTTTAAAACAGAAAGTATTTTTTTAGGTAATAAATATCTTCCAATTATGGCATAATTTGACGGTGCCTCACTTAATTTTGGTTTTTCAATTACTTTATTGATTAAAAAAGAGTTTTTAGTTTTGTGTTTGAATCCTAGTATTCCCCATCTTGACACTGTTTTTCTTTCTACTTTTCTTGTGGCTATGATTGATCCTTTTGTTTTTTTATGTAAAGCGATCATTTCCTTAGAACAATTTTTTTTAACTATTAAATCATCTGCTAGCAACATTAAAAAATGTGTACCCTTTAAATATTTTTTACATTGTAAAACTGCATGACCTGTTCCCTGAGGTTTGTTTTGATATACAAACTTAATCATTTTTTGATAACGCTTAATTCTTTTAAAAACTTCTTTAAGATGTTTGTCATTTTTCTTTTTTCTTAATATTTTTTTATAGAAATTATTGTTAAAAAAATATTTTTTTATGAAGGGTCTGTTTTTTGGGACTACAAAAATGAACTGTTTTATTCCTGCTTGAATGCATTCTTCCATTATATATTCTAAATTTGGTTTACCATTAATTGGTAATAATTCTTTCGGAATTATACTTGACAGAGGCAATAATCTTGTACCTAATCCTGCTAATGGAATGATTGCTTGTTTGACCATTAAAACCTTTTACTAGCTAAATAAATATTTTACAAATGAAATTATTTACAAATAAAAAAAAGTTAGAAACAGAAATTAAAAATATCAATAATATTAGTTTTGTTCCTACAATGGGGTGTCTGCATAAAGGTCATGAAAGTCTTATAACAAAGTCAGTTAAAAAAACAGGAAAAACGGTTGTAAGCATATTTGTAAATCCTAAACAATTTGAAAGCAAAAAAGACTTTAATAAATATCCAAAAAATAGCAAAGGTGACATAAAAATACTTAAAAAATTAAAAGTTAACTATCTTTACAAACCATCTTTTTCAGATATTTATAAATTTAAAACAAAAAATAAAATATTTCTGGATAAATTTTCAAAAAAATTATGTGGACAACATAGAAAAGGTCATTTTAAAGGTGTGGTTAACGTTGTTAATCGTTTCATTGAAATAATAAAACCTAAAAAAATTTTCCTAGGTAATAAAGATTTTCAACAACTTGTTTTAATAAAAAAACATATTAACAAAAATAAAATCAATACAGAAGTAATACCTTGTAGAACTATAAGAGATAAAAACTTTGTAGCTTACTCTTCAAGATTAAAAAGATTAAAAAATTATGAAAAAGCTAGACTTAAAAAAATAATTAAAATTTTAAGAAATTATAAAAAAGACCTAATTTTAAAAAGAACAGTACATAATTCAGATATGATAAAAAATAAACTATTATCCTTTGGTGCTAAAAAAGTAGATTATGTAGAAATAATTGATTTAAAAACAATGAAGAAACCAAAAAAAAATAAATTTAATTTATTTTTTGCATTCTATGTGGGTAATGTAAGATTTGTAGACAACTTTTAATTTAAAAAAAATAAGGAACCAATTCCAAGAAAAGATAAGAATCCAATTACATCAGTTATCGTTGTTACAAAAACACTTGATGCTAATGCTGGATCTATACTAAATTTCTTCAATGATATAGGAACAAGAATACCAAATAGACCTGCTACGATCATATTTAATATCATTGCTACTGCAATTAAAATTGATAAATCAATTTGTTTAAACCATAACTGAACAACAAATCCTGCTATGATTGCAAAAATTACACCATTCAATATACCAATAACAAATTCTTTGGTAACTATTTTTAAAAAATTTCCAGAGGAAATTTCTTTTTTTGCAATAGCTCTAATTGTTACTGCAAGAGTTTGCATGCCAGCATTGCCTCCCATTGAAGCAACGATTGGCATTAATACAGCGAGTGCAACTACTTTTTCTATGTCTTCTTGAAAAAAACCTATTACTATTGATGCTATTATTGCTGTAAACAAGTTTAGTAAAAGCCAACTAAATCTTCTTTTAGTTTTTTTAAAAACACCATCTGTGATTTCTTCATCTCCTACACCTGCTAACCTTAGGACGTCCTCTTCCGCTTCTTCTTGAACTACCGTTACAACATCGTCTCCTGTTATCATTCCTATAAGTTTGTTGTCTTTATTAACTACACCTGCTGAGACAAGATTATAATTTTCAAATGTAAGACCCACTTCTTCTTTATCCATATTAACAGAAATTAAAACAGGAATTTCCCTCATTATTGAATTCATTTTTGATTCCCTGGGAGTTCTTAAAACTCTTGATGATGGAACTGTACCAATAGGTTTAAAATTCTTATCAACTACAAAAATTTCTAAAAATTCTTCGGGTAACTCTTTGTTTTCTCTTAAATAATCAATCGTTTGACCAACAGTCCATTCACTAGGTACTGCAGTAAATTCTCTCTGCATTATTCTTGCTGCTGAGTCCTCAGGATAACTTAATCCTTCCTCTAAAAGAAACCTATCTTGAGGAGAAAGTTTGTTTAAAACTCTCTTCTTTTTTTCTTCCTCTATTTTTTCTAATATTTGAAGAGCATTATCAGATTCTAATTTATGCAAGATTTTTGCAATAGACTCTGGTTTTAAAAGAATTAAGACTTCTGATTGAAGAGACTCATTAAGTTCTACGAAAATTTCTGGTTCAATTGTAAAAGCTTCGATTTCTATTAGTTTATTTCTAGTATCTGTATCAAGATTTTCTATCAAATCAGCTACATCGGCAGCGTGCAGATCTACTAAAGTTTGATTAATGAAAGCAACATCTTTTGCTTTAATCTTTTCGCTAAAAAGATTGATAAAATCTTTATTAAAGTCGACATTTACTTTTTGTTTTCCAATTGATTTTACTAAACTCATAATTCACCTAGATATTTTAATTTTTGAGACTTTTAGTTTATCTAATGATAAAATTCAATTTAAAATGAACATAGAATTTAAAATTAGTAAAAAACCCATCAATTATAGAAAAGCCCTTCTATTACTTGAGAAAAGAGTAGATCGTGTAAAAAAGGGAGGTAAGGAATTAGTATGGTTTTTGGAGCATCCAACTACTTACACTGCTGGAATAAGGTCAAAAAATGAAGAAATACTAGATAAGTCAATAAAAGTTATTAGAACTAATCGTGGGGGAAAAATTACGCTTCATAACCCCGGTCAGCAAATTGTTTATCTAGTTATTAATTTAAACAAAAGAAAAAAAGATATTAGAAATTTAGTAAAACAAATTGAAAATTCAATTATTGAATTTTTAAAAATTTATAAAATTAAATCATATGCAGATAAAAAAAATATTGGTATATGGGTAAAAAAGAAAAAAATTGCAGCGATCGGTATCAGGGTCACGCGATGGGTTGCATACCATGGTTTTTCAATAAATATAAACAATAATATTAATGATTATAAAAAAATCATACCCTGTGGATTAGATAATTTCAAAATTACATCATTAAAAAAAGAGAATGCAATACCGATTAATATTATAAAGAATCTTAGAAAAAGTCTTTCAAAATATCTTTTAAAAGTTTAAAATTTTCTTTTAATAAATTCTTCAAATTCTTTTCCATATTTAGCCTCAAAGTTATATTTTATATTGTTTATCATAAATTTTAATTTATAAGCATGAAGCATTATATTTTTCATTTTATATTTTTGATTATTTTTATTATACGAATATTTTTGATCTCCAACTATAGAATTTCCTATATTATAAAGTTGTTTTCTGAGCTGGTGTTTTCTTCCGGTAATAGGTCTTAATTCCAAAAAGGAGTAAAGATTATTTTTTTTTATTATTTTTAAATGTGAAATTGCTTTTTTAATAACTTTTTTGTTTTTTTCATAACTAATAAGATTGTCCTGTAACAATTTCACGTCATTTTTTACTTCTCCATGCGCTATAGCCAAATATGTTTTGTGTATTTTTCTTATTCTAAAAAGAGATGTAAATAACTGTGCATATTCACGATTTTTTGCAATTATCATTACACCAGAGGTTTCTTTGTCTAGTCTATGTACTACGAATGGTTTTGTGTATTCAAAATATTTAGTATTTTTTAAAATATCAATTATATTTTTATAAGATTTAGTACCTCCTTGAACAGGTATTCCTGCGGGTTTATTAATTACAATAAAATTCTCATTATCTTCAATGATAAATTTATCATATTCTTTTTTTTCATTTGAAGATGGTTTGTATTTATTTTTTTTTATTTGGACTCTGTTTTGTAGATTTTCAATTCCATAAACTTCGATCATATCATCGAGTTGAACCCTATAAGAGTTTTTAACTCTTTTTTTATTAACCTTAATATTTTTTTTTCTAATTAACTTTTCAATATACGATTGTGGAATTTGTTGTATATTATTTCTAAACCATCTGTCCAAACGTGAATTATGATAGTCTTTTTTGACTAAAAACTTTTTAACCATTATAGGTATTTACTTATACTATTTATTGGCAGCTTTAGGTAAAACTTGTTTGTCTTTTTTTGTATCGGTTTCAACTTTTTTAGGTTTATCAATTTGCCTTGCAGTGGGATCTCTATCAACAAGTTCAATTACAGCCATAGGAGCATCATCGCCAGTTCTAAATCCTGCCTTCAAAACTCTTGAATATCCGCCTTTTCTGTTAGCATATCTTTTAGATAAAATTTCATGAACTTTTTTTACTGAATTTTTATCTTGAAGTTTTGAGAAAAGATCTTTTTTTTTGCTTAAGTCTGCATTTTTTCCTAAAGTTATTACTTTATCAATTTTTGGTTTTAATTCTTTTGCCTTAGGAAGAGTCGTGATTATCTGCTCATATTTAATTAAAGAATTAAGCATGTTCTGAAACAAAGCTTTTCTATGTTCGCTTGTTCTGTTGAGTTTCCTATATCCAATTTGTGTCTCATTTAGTATGTGTTTTCTTCTAATTTTTTAGATAATTCTGCAATATTATCTGGAGGCCAGTTTGGTATTTCCATTCCTAGATACAAAGACATTGAGCTTAGTACTTCTTTTATTTCATTTAAAGATTTTCTACCAAAATTTGGTGTTCTAAGCATTTCGGGTTCCGTTTTTTGAACCAAATCTCCAATGTAAATTATATTATCGTTTTTTAAACAATTCATAGATCTCACTGAAAGCTCCAACTCTTCCACTTTTTTGAGAAGATTTTTATTAAATTCTGGTTCAATAGGAGCTTTTTGTTTTGGAACTTCTTTCGGATCTTCAAAATTAACAAACATTGAAAGTTGGTCTTGAAAAATTCTTGCTGCAAATGCAACGGCATCTTCTGCTGGAACAGTTCCATTTGTTTCAACTTCCATCACTAATTTATCATAATCTAAAGCATCTCCCTCTCTTGTTGTGTCAATTTTATAAGAGACTCTTTTTACTGGGCTAAATAGTGAGTCAATGGCAATCATTCCTAATGGAGTATCTTCTGTCTTATTTTTTTGAGCTAAAACATAACCTCTTCCAGTATTAACAACTAACTCCATATGAAATTTAGTTTTTTCATCTAAGTTACATATCGTTTGTTCAGGATTGAGTATTTCAACATCTGAAACTAAAGCAATATCTTTGGCCTTCACTTCTTTTGGACCAACAGCATCAAGGATTAACTTTTTGGATCCTTCAGAAGATAGTTTTAGTGCTAAATTTTTTACATTAAGAACTATATCGGTAACATCCTCTCTAACACCTTTGATAGATGAAAATTCATGCAAAACACCGTCTATCTGTATTGCAGTTACAGCTGCACCTTGTATTGAAGATAAAAGTATTCTTCTTAAAGAATTTCCCAATGTTTGTGCAAAGCCTTTTTCTAAAGGCTCAGCAATAACTTTTGCTATTGATTTTTCATCATTGCTAGTGATTTGAAGTTTTGATGGTTTGATAAGTGATTTCCAATTTTTATCAAATATACTTGAAATTTCCATATTATACTCTCCTTTTTTTTGGTGGCCTTGCTCCGTTGTGAGGCATCGGTGTTGTATCTTTTATTGAAACAATTTTAAAACCACGCGATTGTAATGCTCGTAAAGCAGTTTCTCTACCTGAACCTGGGCCTTTTACTTGTACAGACAAAGTTCTAAGTCCTTGTTCGTAAGCTTTTTCTCCCGCATCATCTGCTGCCACCTGTGCAGCATATGGCGTGGATTTTCTTGAACCTTTAAATCCTTTTGACCCAGCTGAACACCAGGCAATAACATTACCATTCTCATCCGCAATTGATATAATGGTGTTATTAAAAGTTGACTGAACAAAAGCTATCCCTGAAGTAATATTTTTTTTTACCTTAACCTTTTTTTTAACTTTTGTTTTTACAACTTTTTCTTCTTTTAAATCTTCTTTATTTTTTTCTATCTTTTTATTCATTTAAATTTATTTGCTACTTTTTAAGTGGAGTTAATTTTTTTCCAGCAATGGCTATTGCTTTTCCTTTTCTTGTTCTTGCGTTGCAATGCGTTCTTTGGCCTCTTACTGGTAACTTCTTTTTGTGTCTTGACCCCCTGTATGTTGCTAGATCAACTAGTCTTTTGATATTCATTGAAATTTCTCTTCTAAGATCACCTTCAACTTTGTGATTTTGATCAATATATTCTCTGATTTTTAAAACTTCATCTTCAGTCAAACTGTTGACTCTTTTGTTAAGTGGAATGTTTAGTTTTTTACAAATAACTTTTGAATTAAAATCACCTATCCCATGAATGTAAGTTAAAGCTATGTGGACAACTTTATCTTGTGGTATATTAACACCTGCTATTCGAGCCATATAATAAGATTATTAAATTAGGTATTTATATGTTGATATTCCTTAAAGTCAACCCTTGATAGCGTCAATTATGCCGCTAATTTCACTATTAATTTCGGATATTGCCGCCTCACCGTTTACAACTTTGAGTAAATTGGATTGCTTGTAATAATCAATAACTGGTTCAGATGATTTTTCATAAGTTTTGAATCTTTTGATTGCTATTTCTTCATTATCATCAGCTCTTTTTTCCTGAGTTTGTCTTTCCAAAATTCGTTTTTTAACTGTTTGTAAACTTACAGATAATTTTAAAACAATATCTACTTTTTGCTTATACTTGTCTAACAGATTGTCTAAATTCTTTGCTTGGTTTAAAGTTCTCGGATATCCATCAAAAATAATCTTATTTTTATAAGTATCATTTGAAACAAATTTTTCTATCAAATTACTAACTATTTCATCTGAAACTAGTTCACCAGAATTAATGATTGATGAAATTTCTGATCCTAATTTTGTTTTATTCTTAATCTCTTTTCGTAAAAGATCACCTGTTGATAATTGATATAGATTAAATTTATTTACAATAAATTTTGATTGGGTGCCCTTTCCTGCACCTGGTGGACCAAAAATTATTATATTCATATACTATTTGCTAAATTTTGCTTTTTTAATTAAGGACTCGTATTGTGAGCTCATTAATCTAGTTTGAACTTGAGAGACGGTATCCATAGCTACAACAACAACAATTAAAACTGAAGTTCCTCCTAAATAGAAAGGTATAGGATATTTGGCTATAAGAAATTCTGGCATTAAACAAACTAACGTTAAGTAGCAGGCGCCAATAGTTGTTAGTCTTGTTAAAATTGTTTCTATAAATTCTGCTGTTCTCTCTCCTGGTCTTATTCCTGGAACATAACCACCATATTTTCTTAAATTTTCGGCAGTTTCTTTTGGATTAAAAACAATTGAAGTATAAAAAAAAGAAAAAAATATAATTCCAAATGCATAAAGCAACATATACATGGGCTTACCTTGTGAAAATAAAGAAGAGATATTTAAAAATAATTCTGAGTCTGACACGCCAAAATTAGAAAAAGTTATAGGGAGAAGTAATAGTGCTGAAGCAAATATTGCTGGTATTACACCTGCAGTATTAATTTTTAATGGCAAATGTGAGGACTGTCCTCCATAAATTTTATTTCCCATTTGCCGTTTAGGATAATTGATTAAAATTTTTCTCATAGCCCTTTCTACAAAAACTATGAACATAACAGTTGCAATTAACAAAACTAAAATTCCAATAATCATAACTGGTGACAAGGCACCTGTTCTACCAAGTTCAAATGTTGAAGCTAAAGCTCTTGGAATTTCAGCTACTATTCCAGAAAATATAATTAAAGAAATACCATTTCCAATTCCCCTTGATGTAATTTGTTCACCAAGCCACATCAAGAAAGTAGTTCCTGCAACCAGTGAAATAGTTGTCATAATTTTAAAATATGGACCTGGTGATAAAACTAAATTTCCGGCATTTTCAAGACCAACTGCTACACCATATCCTTGTAGAGCGGCAATTAAAACAGTTCCATATCTTGTAATTTGTGTAATTTTTTTTCTACCAACTTCTCCTTGTTCTTTTAAGTTTTTAAAATAGTCGGACACGCCTGTTAAAAGTTGAACTATTATAGAAGATGAAATGTATGGCATTATTCCTAAAGCAAAAATAGCCATCCTGCTCACTGCGCCACCGGAGAAAACATTAAACATACCTAGCAAACCTTTTTGAGTTGAAGACATTACTTCTTGTAAAGCATATGGATCAATACCAGCAATTGGAACAAATGTTCCTAATCTGTAAATACAAAGTATTGAAATTGTAAAAAGTATTCTGTTCCTTAAATCATTTGATTTTGGAGAACTACTTTGAGATATATCTTCGTTTGCCATAAAATAGAACTACTTCTCTTTCTTTTGTAGAATATTTATAGATCCACCAGCTTTTTCTATTTTAGATTTTGCTGATTTTGAAACAAAGTTTGTACTAACTTTAATTTTTTCGTTAATTTCACCCTTGCCAAGTATTTTTAAAATATTTAAGTCTTTTTTAATTAATTTTTTATCTTTCAAATACTTAATGTTTAATTCATCACTTGCTTTAATTTTTTTTCGTTGAATAAAATTTTGTAAATCAGATAAATTTATTATGGCTATACTTTTTTTACTAAAATTTTTAAAACCTCTTTTTGGTAATCTCCTATATAAGGGCATTTGTCCCCCTTCAAAACTTTTTATTGCCACTCCTGATCTTGATTTCTGTCCTTTAACTCCTCTTCCAGAAGTTTTTCCTTTGCCAGAACCTATACCTCTTCCAACCCTAATTTTAGAATAATTTGTTTTAATAAGATTATTTAACTTCATTTAGTCTCTCTTTTTCTAATAATTTCTGAAATTGTTTTTCCTCTTAAAGCTGATAAATATTTAGGAGAACTTTGACTTTTTAAACCGCCAATAAGTGCTTTTAGAACATTGTGAGGGTTTGCTGAGCCAAGTGATTTCGCTACTACGTCTTGAATACCTAGAGCCTCACATACTGATCGAATAGGGCCACCAGCTATAATACCAGTTCCAGTTGGCGCAGATCTCATTAAAACTTTTCCAGATCCGTTTTTAGAATAAATATCATGGTGTAAAGTTCTTCCATCTTTTAAAGGTATTTTAACCATATTTTTTTTTGCCATCTCCGTAGCTTTTTTAATTGCATCTGGAACCTGTTTCGATTTACCTTTTCCTATACCAATAGAACCTTTTTGATCTCCAACTACTACAAGAGCTGCAAAACCGAAACGTCTTCCACCCTTTACAACTTTGGTAATTCTGTTAATTGCTACAAGCTTTTCTATTAATCCATTATCTTTCATTAAAAGTTTAACCCATTCTTTCTTAATGCTTCAGCTAGTGATTTAATTCTTCCGTGATATTTTGAACCACCCCTATCAAAATAAACCTTTGTTATTTTTTTTTCGGTTGCTCTTTTAGCTAATGTTTCTCCAATAATTTTGGACATTTCAGTTTTTTTAACTTTGTTTTCTCTAATATTTTTTTCGTTTGAAGATGCTGAAACGATGGTTTTGCTTATTTTATCATCTATTATCTGTGCAGATATATTGTTTAAAGATTTTGACACCGTTATTCTATATCTGTCAAAATTAACCCTTTTTAATTTTTTTCTATTTCTACCAGATCTTTTTTTGTGTAAATCAATTTTCATTTATTTTTTCTTACCTTCTTTTCTTATCACATACTGATTTTTCTCTTTAATTCCTTTTGCTTTATAAGGTTCAACGGGTTTTAAAGACTTTATCTCGGAAGCAACCTTTGAAACTAAGGCTTTATCTGTTCCAGAAATATTAATTTTTGTTTGTTTTTCTATTTTGACGTTAATTCCTTTCGGAACTTTATATATTGCTTCATGGCTAAAACCTAATTTTAATTTAAGTTGATCTCCTTGTTGGGCAACTTTAAATCCTACACCGCTTAACTCTAAATCTTTTTCGTGCCCTTTTGTAACACCTAAAATAGCGTTATTAATTAAACTTCTATAAGTACCCCACATAACTGATGAATTTTTATCTTTTTTTAAAGGCGATATTAAAAACTCATTTTTTTCGTTAACTTTTGAGGTAAAAATTTTTTCGTTAAACAAAATCTTCTCTGATCCTTTAGGACCTGAAACAGTAACAGCATTTCCATGTACCGCTACTTTTGAGTCTTTGGGTAATGATATAGCTTTTTTTCCAAGTTTAGACATTAAAACACCCTACAAATTATTTCGCCGCCTAAATTATTTTTTAATGCTTCAGCATCTGACATCACGCCTTTGCTTGTAGATAAAATTGCAAGTCCAAGACCATTCTTCACTTTTGGTATACTTATTGCTCTTGAATAAACTCTTCTACCAGGTTTAGAAACTCTCTTGATTTCTTTTATTACTGGTTGTCCTTCATAATATTTGAGAAGAACTGTAATTGATTTTTTTTTGTTCTTATCTTCATTCAGATAGAAATCAATTATATAGCCTTCCTTTTTGAGAACATCTAATATTTTAAATCTAAAATTAGAAAATGGAATTTCTATTTTATTTAATGATCTCATTTGACCATTTCTTATTCGGGTTAACATATCTCCTATTGGGTCAACTAAATTCATAATTCTCCTACCAGCTTGATTTCGTCATACCAGGAATTTTGCCTGAAGATGCCATTTGTCTTAAAGCTATTCTTGATATTCTAAGTTTTCTATAAACTCCATGAGGTCTTCCAGTAATCTCACATCTATTTCTTATTCTTATTTTTGATGAATTTTTTGGAAGCTTTGATAATTTAAGTTGTGCTGCAAACCTTTCATTTAGCGGAAGTTTTTTATTTCGTATTATTTGTTTCAGTTTTTTTCTTTTTTTCTCAAATTTTTTTGACATTCTTATTCTTTTGAGATTTCTCTCTATTGCGCTTGTTTTAGCCATTATTTTCCTTCTCCTCCTTTTTTTTCCTCGTTAACAGGAATTTTTTTTATTTTTTTTACCTTTTTTTTTGTGCTTTTGACAATTGGAAAGTTAAACTCTTTTAAAAGACTAATTGTGTTTTCTGGTGATCTGCTATCAGTGACTATAGTTATATCCATACCTCTTATTCTCTCAACTTTATCAAAATTTATTTCAGGGAAAATTATGTGTTCTTTAATGCCAAAACTATAGTTTCCAAACTTATCACAACAACTATCAGATAGACCTCTAAAATCTTTTATTCTAGGAAGGGCAATATTTACTAGTCTATCTAAAAATTCGAACATCCTATCATTTCTTAAGGTGACTTTAATCCCAGCGTCTGTACCTTTTCTTGACTTAAAGTTTGATATGGATTTTTTAAACTTGGTTACTAGTGGATACTGGCCTGTTATTGCCGATATATCTTGTATGCAGGATTTTAAAATTTTTTTATCTGATCCATCTGCACCAAGACCCATATTTATAACTATCTTCTTAATTCTCGGAACAGCATGTAAATTTTTCTGATTTAGCTTTGACATCAGATTTTTTACAATTTCATTTTTATATTTTTCTTTTAATCTCGGTATCATTTTTTACCTTTATTTTTCTTTGGATCGTCAATTTTTTTTAAATTTGAAAGATGTATAAAGGACTCCTTTGAAATTATTCCACCTTTAGTCTCCTTCGTCGGTTTTTTATGTTTTTTAACCATATTAATTGCTTTCACTTTTGCAAAATCTCTTGATCTATCTATCTGTATAATCTCACCATCTTTACCTTTATCTTTCCCTGTTAGAACTTTGACTTTAATACCTTTTTTTAAAAACATTTTATAAAACCTCCGGTGCTAATGAAATTATTTTTGTTTGACCTCTTGTTCTTAACTCTCTAGTAACTGGACCAAAAATTCTAGTACCAATAGGTTCACCCTTTTCATCCGTTAAAACAACAGAATTATTATCGAATTGAACTTTAGAACCATCTTTTCTAAAAATTTCTTTACGCGTTCTAACAATTACCGCTTTATGAACTGAACCTTTTTTTACTTTACCATTCGGTAGAGCATCTTTAACGCTTACTACTATCAAATCTCCAACGCTTGCGTATCTTCGTTTTGATCCGCCTAAAACCTTTATGCATTCAACTCTTTTTGCTCCGGTATTATCAGCTACTTGTAATTCTGTTTGTACTTGTATCATTTGTCTATCACTTCCCAAGTTTTTAGTTTTGATATAGGTTTGCTCTCAATAATTTTGACAGCATCTCCTATTTTAAATTTATTTTTTTCATCATGAGCATGATATTTTTTTGACCTTGAAATTACCTTCCCATAAAAAGGGTGAACAAACCTTCTTTTTACCTCAACAACAATGGTTTTATTACTTTTGTCACTTACAACTTTTCCTTCTAAAATCTTTTTTGTCATTTTTTTTCTCCAATATTGCTATAAAGTCTAGCAATATTTCTTTTGATTTTTGTAAATTCAGCTGGACTTTGTATTTGTCCATTGATTTTTTTAAATCTCATATTAAATAAATCTTTTTTGAGCTTCTGTATTTCTCTTATTGATTGTTCTGAACTCATTTTTTTTGCTTCTTTTTTTTTCATTTTACCTTTTTACAAATTTTGTTTTTATCGGAAGTTTTGCTGAAGCTTTATATAAAGCTATTCTAGCAACATCTTCTGTTACGCCATCAACCTCAAATAATATTCTACCAGGTTTTACCCTACAAACCCAAAACTCTGGGGATCCCTTACCTTTACCCATTCTCACCTCAGTTGGTTTTTTTGAAACTGGAATATTAGGAAAAACCCTTGCCCAAACTTTTCCTGTTCTTTGCATATACCTTGTTAAAGCAACTCTAGCTGCCTCTATTTGTTTGCCAAGAACTCTTTCGGGCTGAAGAGCTTTTAAGCCGTAAGATCCATAATTCAGACTGGCAACCCTTGTGGCTTTGCCATGGATTCTTCCTTTGTGTGCTTTTCTATATTTACTTCTTGTTGGTTGAAGCATTTTTAACTCTTTCCATTTTTTCTTTTTCTACATCTTTTAAAAAAATCTCGCCTTTATAAATCCACACTTTTACTCCTATCACTCCATATGTGGTTAGAGCTTCAGCTTCGGCGTAATCTAAGTTTGCTCTTAGTGTATGCAGAGGTATACTGCCTTCTCTAAGCCACTCGGTTCTTGCAATTTCATTACCTGCTAATCTTCCCCCTAATGTTACTTTAATTCCTTTTGCTCCTAATCTCATTGCAGATTGCATAGCTCTTTTCATTGCTCTTCTATAAGCTACTCTTTTAACTAATTGCTGAGCTATATTTTCAGCAACTAAATATGCATTTAACTCAGGTTTCTTTATCTCTTTAATATTTAGAAATACTTCTGATGAAGTTAACTTTGAAAGTTTTTTCTTAATTTTCTCAATATCAGATCCTTTTTTTCCAATAACAAATCCTGGTCTTGATGTGTGTATTGAGATCGTACATTTTTTTGATGATCTTTCTATAATAACTTCTGAAACTCCTGAGTTTTTGATATTTTCCCTTATGAATTTTCTAATTTTATAATCCTCAATAAGAAACTTTCCATACTCATTTTTCTTTGCAAACCACATAGAGTCCCATGGTCTATTAACGCCCAATCTAAAGCCAATTGGATTTACTTTTTGTCCCATTATTTTTTATCTCCCTTTTTTTCTTTTTCCTCTAAAATTATTGTTATTCTGCTATACGGTTTTTTTATACCTGCGGCTCTACCTTTTGCTCTAGGTCTAAACCTTTTCATTACAATAGATTTTCCAACATAAGCTTCTTTTACATATAAATTATCTACATCATACTGATAATTGTTTTCAGCATTAGCAATTGCAGATTTGATTGTCTTTTTAACTTCTTCAGCAACTTTTTTTCTTGTAAAATCAAGATCTCGTATTGCGTGATCTGCTTTTTTTCCTTTTATAAAGTTTAAGACTACATTGGCTTTTCTTGCGCCACTTCTAACATTTTTATTAACTGCTTTGACTAAATTACTTTTTTCCATCGTCTTTTCCTTTCGGTGCAGCTCCTGGTGCCGCTTTAGGCGCAGCTGCTGGTGTTGCTCCTGGTGCTGATTTTGGTGCAGCTCCAGATGAACTCTCTGCTGCTGCTTTCTTGTCAGCAGGTGTGTGACCTGCAAATTTTCTTGTAGGTGAAAATTCACCTAACTTATGTCCTACCATTTCCTCTGAAATAGTTATTGGTATGAATGATTTACCGTTATGAATCAAAAAACTATGCCCTACAAATTCTGGAATTATTGTAGAATTTCTTGACCAAGTTTTTATAGGTTTCTTCTTATCTCCAGTTTTTAGCTTATCGACTTTTTTAAGTAAGCTAGGATGAACAAATGGGCCTTTCCAAATTCCTCTAGACATTGTTATTTATTCCTCTTCTTTCTTCTTGAAATTATAAACATGTCACTTTTTTTTGGTTTTCTAGTTTTTAATCCTTTTGCAGATTTTCCCCAAGGAGATACAGGGTTTCTGCCGCCAGAAGTTTTTCCTTCTCCTCCACCATGTGGGTGATCAACTGGGTTCATGGCTACGCCTCTAACAGAAGGTCTTCTACCTTTCCATCTATTTCTGCCTGCTTTACCAATTTGAATATTTTTTTGATCAGGATTTGAAACTGAGCCAATAGTGCCTTTGCAGGAAGATCTAACTTTTCTAGTTTCACCAGATGATAATTTTATAATCGAATAATCACCATCGAATCCTGATAAAGTTACAGAGGACCCTGCTGATCTAGCCAATTTACCACCATTACCTTCTACTAATTCAACATTATGAATGATTGTACCTGGCGGTATATCGTAGAGCGGCATACAATTACCAATCTTTATTTCTTTTTTCTTTCCAGAAATAATTTCATCACCAACTTTTAAATTTTTAGGACATATAATATAATTTCTTAGACCATCATCATATTTGACTAGAGCGATATAAGAAGTTCTATTTGGATCATACTCGATTCTTTCAACTTTTGCCTTTATATCTAATTTGTTTCTATAAAAATCAATTAATCTATATCTCTTTTTGTGGCCTGAGCCCTTGGATCTGGATGTAATTCTTCCAAGATTATTTCTTCCACCTGAGGAAATTTTTCCTTCAGTAAGGGATTTTAAGGGTCTACCTTTCCAAATACCTTTTCGATCAACTAATATAGTTGTTCTAGTAGATTTTGTATAAGGTTTATAAGTTTTAAGTCCCATTTTTAAATACCCAATGATAAATCAATACTCTGTCCTTTTTTCAGAGTAATTAAAGCTTTTCTAAATCCTTTTTTTTTTCCCAATTTTCCTCTTACAATTTTATTTTTATGTTTCTTAGTAATTGTATTAATTTTAACAACATTTACTTTAAAAATTTTTTCAATACTCTTTTTTATAGATTTTTTAGATGCATTTTTATGAATTTTAAATATAATTTTATTTTGTTCAGATTGAGCTGTGGCTTTTTCTGTTATAATAGGTGAAATTATGGAGTCTAAATAATTAATTTTTTTCATTTAATATCCTGTCCTCAATTTTTTTAATAGAGGTTGTTGTAAATAATACATTTTTAAACTTTATTAAATCATACACGTTAGCACCTTCTTCACTTATTAATTTTACGTTAGGTATATTTCTTACAGACTTACTGATGTTTTTATGAGTTTCTTTATCTGAAACAATAAGAACATTTTTAATTTTATTTTTTGATAAAAAACTATAGAAAATTTTTGTTTTTTTTACCTGTGTTTTTACATCATCAAAAATGTAAAGTTCCTTATTTGAATTTTTTTTGGAAATTGTTTGTGCTAAAGCTAATTTTCTCATTTTTTTATTAATTTTTTTTACTTTATAATTGTCTCCTTTAGGACCATGAGCGACACCACCTCCAATAAATAAAGGTGCTTTCCTGCTAGCATGTCTTGCGCCACCAGTTCCTTTTTGAGCATATATTTTTTTTGTTGAACCAATAACTTCGTTTCTTTGTTTTGTTTTTGCCACTCTTTTTTTTGCATGATTTAGCTGCCAATCAATTACATATTTTAAAAGTTTATAGTTTACTTTTAATCCAGCTAAGTTATCAGACACACTGACACTTTTTGATTTCTGACCTTCTATGTTTAAAACTTCAATATTCATATATTATTTCTTTTTAATCTCTTTTTTATCAGGTGTTTTTTTAGGGGCTTCTTTAGTAGCATCCTTTTTGACTTCGGCTTTTGGAGCGGACTTTTTAGCACTCTGTTGACTCTTCTGCGCTACCGCCTCTTTTTCAAGTGTGGTCTTTCGACTGATTGATTTAATTGATTTTCTTAAAAATACTGTTGAATTTTTTGAACCTGGTATAGAACCTTTTATATAAATCAAACCATTGTCCATGTCTGATTTTAAAATTTCTAAATTTAACAGTGTTCTAAATCTCGAACCCATATGACCTGCCATTTTTTTATTTTTAAATACCTTCCCTGGATCTTGCCTTTGTCCAGTTGATCCGTGTGATCTGTGGGAAACTGATACACCATGAGATGCTCTCAAACCAGAAAAGTTCCATCTTTTCATAGGTCCAGCAAAACCTTTTCCTATTGTCTTTGATCTAACATCAATAAATTTAACATCTTTAAATATTTCTAAGCCAATCTCACTACCTATTTTGAAATCTTCAGTTTTATTGACTCTGTACTCTTTTAATACCTTTTTGGGTTCTGTGTTTTTTTTAGCAAAAAATCCTTTCATTGAATTAGTTAATTTGGATGGTTTTATTTTTTCGAATCCTAATTTTACTGCTGAGTAACCATTTTTTTCTTTATTATAAATGTCTATGACACGTCCTTTTTCAACTCTTATTACAGTGACAGGTACAGATGTACCTGAGTCTAAAAACTCCCTACTCATTCCAATTTTTTTTCCAACCAATCCTAATGTCATAATTATATTTTTATATCTATATCAACACCTGAAGCTAAATCTAATTTCATTAAAGCTTCTACTGTTTGGGGTGTTGGTTCGATTATATCTATCAACCTTTTATGCGTTCTAGTTTCAAATTGCTCTCTACTTTTTTTATCAATATGAGGTGATCTTAAAACTGTAAATTTTTCTATTTTTGTAGGCAAAGGTATGGGTCCCTTAACTTGCGCACCAGTTCTTTTAGCAGTATTTACTATTTCTTGAGTAGATATATCTAATATCTTGTTGTCATATGCTCTTAAATTTATTCTGATATTTTGTTTTTCCATAATTTTATGCCATTTTTTTGGTTACTTCATCTTGAACGTTCTGTGGAACTTTTGCATAATGATCAAAAAACATAGAGTATTGTGCTCTTCCTTGAGACATAGAACGTAAATTATTTATATAACCAAACATATTTGCAAGAGGTACCATTGCACTTATTACTGTAGCGTTTCCTCTTTTGTCTGTTGTAGAAACTTGGCCGCGTCTACTATTCAAATCACCAATCACGTCACCCATATAATCTTCTGGTGTTATAACCTCGACTCTCATTACAGGTTCTAAAAGTTTTAAGCTTGCTTTTGTACATGCTTCTTTAAAACAGTATCTTGAAGCAATTTCAAAAGCTAGTACGCTTGAGTCAACATCATGGTGTAAACCGTCTACGATTGTTACTTTATAATCAATTAGAGGAAACCCGGCTAATATTCCATTATCTGCAACACTTTCAATTCCTTTCTCTACTCCTGGAATAAATTCTTTTGGGATCGCTCCTCCTTTAATTTTATTATCTATTTCTCTACCCTTGCCAGGTTCTAAAGGCTCGACTGATAATTCTACTTTAGCAAATTGTCCGGCCCCACCACTTTGTTTTTTATGTATATAAACGTTTGAAACTGGTTTTAAAATTGTTTCTCTGTATGCTACTTGTGGAGCACCGATATTTGCTTCAACTTTAAACTCTCTTTTCATTCTATCGACGATAATATCTAAATGGAGTTCTCCCATTCCTTTTATAATAGTTTGACCTGACTCTTCATCTGATGTTACTCTAAAAGAAGGGTCTTCCTTGGCTAATCTGCCTAAAGCTTCTCCCATTTTTTCCTGATCCCCTTTTGTTTTAGGTTCAACAGCAATTTCAATTACTGGGTCTGGGAATTCCATTGGCTCTAGAACAACAGGGTTATCCTCATCTGATAAAGTGTGTCCTGTAATGGTATATTTTAAACCGGCAAGAGCTACTATATCCCCTGTATTTGCTTCTTTTACATCTTCTCTACTATTTGCATGCATTAATAACATTCTTCCAACTCTTTCCTCTTTATCTCTAGATGTATTGTAAATACCGGTACCTGATTTCAAGGTTCCTGAATAAATTCTTATAAATGTTAAAGATCCAACGAATGGGTCATTCGCAACTTTAAATGCAAGGGCTGAAAATGGTTCTTTGTCGTCAAATTTTCTCTCTACTTCGTCTTTGGAATTTGGTTTTGTACCTTTTATTGAGTTTATATCTTTGGGGCTTGGTAGGAAATCAACTACTGCATCAAGAAGCGGTTGTACTCCTTTGTTTTTGAAAGCAGAACCAGTAATGACTGGAACAAAGTCAAACTTCAGACATCCTTTACGAACACAAGATAAGATATCTTTTTCAGAAATTTCTTTTCCGTTCAAATAGTCGTCCATCAATTTTTCATCCTGTTCTACAGCTGTTTCAATTAATTCTTTTCTATATTTTTCAGCTTGGTCTTTTAAATCTGAAGGTATATCAGCATACTCGAATTCAGCGCCAAGTTTTTCATCTTTCCACAGAACAGCTTTCATTTTAACTAAATCTACAACGCCTTTTAAGGATGCTTCCATTCCGACAGGTATTTGCATTACTAAAGGTTTTGCACCTAGCCTATCTTTAATCATTTCAACACAATTAAAAAAATCAGCCCCGGTTCTGTCCAATTTGTTTACAAAACATATTCTTGGAACTTTATATTTGTCAGCTTGTCTCCAAACAGTCTCAGATTGTGGTTCTACACCAGCAACTCCGTCAAAAACTGCAACTGCTCCATCTAATACTTTTAAAGATCTTTCAACTTCAATAGTAAAATCAACGTGGCCTGGAGTATCAATTATATTTATTCTGTGCTCCCTCCAAAAACAAGTTGTAGCAGCAGAAGTGATTGTTATGCCTCTCTCTTGTTCCTGCTCCATCCAATCCATTGTAGCCGCACCATCGTGTACTTCTCCAATTTTATGACTTTTTCCGGTATAGTACAAAATTCTTTCAGTCGTAGTTGTCTTGCCTGCATCTATGTGTGCCATGATACCAATGTTTCTATATTTTTCTAATGTGTGAGATCTTGGCATAATTTTACCATCTAAAATGTGCGAAAGCTTTATTGGACTCTGCCATTTTATGTGTATCCTCTCTTTTTTTTACTGCTGAACCTTTGTTTTGCGATGCATCCATTAATTCGAAAAATAGTTTCTCTGACATGGATTTATTTTTTCTTTTTCTTGAAGCTGATAATAACCATCTTAGTGCTAAGGCTTGAGATCTGCTCGTTTTAACCTCCACTGGCACTTGATAAGTTGCTCCACCCACTCTTCTTGATCTAACCTCTAAATTCGGTCTTACATTCGTAACTGCAGAGTTAAATGTTTTTATAGGATCTAAATTTTTACTTTTCATCTTTTCCATTGCTGTATATAAAATTTTTTCCGCAGACGAACGTTTTCCATCATACATGATTGCATTAATAAACTTTGATACTGTCAAAGATTTATACTTGGGATCTGGATAGTGTTTTCTTCTTGGAGCTTTTCGTTTTCTAGACATTTTGTTTTTATTTCGGTTTTTTAGCGCCGTACAATGAACGTCTTTTTTTTCTTGCAGTTACGCCTTGTGCATCTAGATTTCCTCTTAAAACATGGTATCTAACTCCAGGCAAATCTTTTACCCTTCCTCCTCTAATCAAAACCACTGAGTGTTCCTGAAGATTGTGACCCTCGCCTGGAATATATGCTGTAACTTCAAAACCATTTGATAATCTGACCCTCGCTACTTTTCTTAATGCTGAGTTTGGTTTTTTTGGAGTAGTCGTATAAACTTTAGTACATACACCTCTCTTTAGAGGTTGCTTCTCTAAAGCTGGAACCTTGTTTCTAGACAAAGGTTTAACCCTTGGTTTTCTCAATAACTGGTTAATCGTAGCCATAAAATTTAAAATTAATAGCAAAGGTAAGGAACGTGTAACCTTGAGTAGTTTAGTTATTGTTTAAGATCTAAATGACCTTACTTTTAACTATTAAAATTGCGCTAAACTAACATTGAAGGTGTAAAAGTCAATATGTAATAGATTAAAAAACCTCATATAATTAAGGCGTTTTATCTATTCTTGTGCGGCAGTTTCAGTAGGTTTATTTTCGAGCTCTTGTTTTTGTATTTCTGCTAATCTTGCTTTATCTTGTTCTCGTGCTTGATTATCAAGTGTGTTTTTTGAAAACCCAGTACCAGCTGGTATAAGTCTTCCCACAATTACATTTTCTTTTAATCCCTCTAGATTATCTACTTTTCCTTTAATTGCCGCATCAGTTAATACCCTTGTTGTTTCTTGGAAAGATGCTGCTGATATAAAAGAATTTGTTTGCAAAGATGCTTTTGTAATTCCCAAAAGAATTCTCTCGCCTTTTGCAGGCTTTTTGCTTTTCTTCACAAGTTCTTCGTTAACTTTATCAAAATAAATTTTATCAACTGTTTCACCGCTTAAAAAGTTAGAGTCCCCTGAATGTTTTATCTCAACTTTTTTAAGCATTTGTCTAACTATAGTTTCTATGTGTTTATCATTTATAACTACACCTTGCATTCTGTAAACTTCTTGAACCTCACTGATAAAGTACTCTGTTAATGCTTCAACACCTAAAATTCTTAAGATATCATGTGGTGCCGGAGCGCCATCTAATAAATATTCACCTTTTTTAATTTTTTCTCCTTGGTTAAAATTTGTATGCTTTCCTTTTGGTATTAAATAATTTGAACTTT